>FUFK010079309.1_pt1 | contig 11132 bp, 26 predicted proteins | sample 1021851 | NCBI WGS metagenome assembly FUFK01 (sample SAMEA51879418, study PRJEB19060) | metagenome
CATTACAAACTCACCATCAGATAACATGGCAGGTATATCGTCTGATTGACCATCACCTGGTCCATTAATCATACCATCTTTTTCTGGAAAGTCATTAATGCCACCACCCTGTTTAAATCCTGCTGGTGTGTAAGCATCTGTAATTTTTACCTGACCTGTTAAGTATGGATTCTTTTCAGGATCATATATCATTTTAGCCTCATCCTCACCTAATGCTACAGCAGCTATGGATGCACCAACTGTTCCTAATTTAAGTAAAGGTGAATATTTTTCAAAGAAATCAGTTACAGGAACAACAAGCAACAAGAAACTTCATACTCAGAGGCATAGGACAAAAAAGAATAGAACTAGAAGAAGGTGTATTTAAAACAATCAGAGGTAGTCAGTAAATATTGAACGTTCAATATTTGACCAACTGCGGTGTTGCAAATACTACTGGTACAAAAATACAGCAGTAGGTAATCAATAAATCCTTATAAAACAAAGCTTTCAAGCGATATATCCGAAACCACGCAGCGAGGCAGCCAGATGTCATCTTGAGTCTGGTGGCTTTTTGGGTCAATTTATGCGGGTTAGAGGCTATATATCCGAAACGACTAGCTCGATGGGCAATTACAACTGGTGTGGTAAATGTAGCAATAGGTTAATAAGGATTAGATTTTTTAAATCCTACGTCTAAAGAGTGATGTAACTTCTCTATATATCCTACAGTATCATCCCAAGCCCTTTTCTTTTTTTGTGCTTCTTCCATATGTGCAAGGCGGATGTATTCATCATCTGATGCAGACGTTGTTTCTAAAAAAATAGAACCGGCACTCGTACAAGCATTAGTTACAGAGTAAGGAAAAGCTGTAGTGCCTGTGCCTACCTGTAAAGGTGCAATAGCACTTGAATTAGAAAGACCTAAAAAGATTTTGTCTTGCTTTTTACAGTTTTCGCACTTTTTAGCTTGTTTGTATTGTCTCTTGTTTATCCGTCCTAGTTCAAATATATGCCTTTGATTGGTAGCTTTATCCTTGCCCTTTGAGTTAAATAATGGTTGATACCTATCTATTAGTACCGCTTCCCAATACTTACGTCTATGCTCCTGACAAGGCAATATTCTTACAGAATCGAATCTTTTCTTAGAATCTTTTACGTGAGCACCTATCCTAGAGTAAACACTTTGACTCTCGCCCACGTAGACAACAATTCCGTCAAGTATNAAAACATAGACACCTGACTTTACAATTCTAATCTCGTTCTTTTTTGTGTTTCTGCTCAACACTCTTTTTTTCTAGTCCAACGGGTAAACTAACTGTTGTATCTTTGTTCTGCTCTAAGACGGTTTTCTTCTTCTTTCTCTTGAATAATGCCATATTGACCTCCCCTTTCGTGTTTCAATGGTTTTGTGGTGAAGAATCCCTTGTACTCAGGATATGTGTGATGAAAGAATCTAGCATAATAAGCTATCCAATCATTCGATATTTTAAACGAATTACCTTTAGTTACTATATCTGTCTCCCACCTAATCCGTTGCATTATCGCCCAATGGCTATAATTTTTCTTTCCGGCTCTTATAGCTTCAAAGGTAAATCTTTGAAATAACTCCCATACTTTAGGGTTTTTTTTGTGCCATTTCCACCATTTTTGCTTCTTTGGGTCAGTAACTTTTGTTAAATTCATTTATTAACTCCCTAAAGTCTTCTCTTGCTATTTTGTTATCTGCTAGTTCTGCTCTGCTCTGTATGTTGATTCTTTCTTTAAGTTCTTTAACCGCATCCTCTTCTGTAAACACTCCTAAGAAAGCCCAAAACCTTTTCTCTCTGCACAGCAGTCCGGCTTGTGCAACTGCCTTTTTGCCTTCAGCTTTCATTGTAGGCATAACCGGTTGCTCTTGGTCGTTCATCAAAACCATAGCCACTTGATACCGTGACCCTGTAGGTTGCCTAAATAAATCTTCAGGTAAATCGTCAGGATGTATAACTAAAGTCAGATTGATTCCTTTTACGTCTTTTCGCATATAACTCTGTATAGCTTCAAACGTCATAGCCATATCTCTTACACTCATTGTTGCACTCCTAGATGTATATTATTTCAAAACGTATCTCTTGCACCGTATCAATCCAAAAGAACACCACATATATAAACAAAGATGCTATTGCTAAACCTATAGTAGCCTTGATATACGTTCTCCATTTATTTTTAACTAGGTCTATGGCTCTGTCCATGAAGTTAAATACTTTGTCTCTTTTTCTAATTTGTTTTTTTGGTCTACCCATTATTTTTTCTCCTTTATAAATTCGTTGTATGGTTCAATTAACATTGGCTTTTCGGGCAAAACTATCTCCTCATATTTCTCTTCTTCCAAACAGTTTTGTGGATTCACATCCATTTGATAACTTGCTTGTCTTTTAGCTTCTTCAAAAGATTTAGTTTTGATATGGTAATAACCAATCACTTTTCTTTCTGCTCTAATCATGTATGTTTTCATTTGTCTCCTACTACTATCATCAGTAAGTGTGTAGCTAGGCTCTATAGTATTATCTCTCACCGACCTAGCTACACTAAACATTGAACATTCAATGTTTATTACCGTTATACTCAGCAAAGGTTTTTTCCGCCCATGCTAAAGCATCTATACCATTCAAAGCCCACCACAAGCTTTCATCCCCTTTAGTATGACAATTCATGTGGCAATCAGCACAAAGGGGAACAGCATATTCATCTGAATTTTTAGTTCCCCACCCTTTTTGTTCAGCGTGCCTAAGATGATGAGCGTGCTCACCCTCTCTGCCACATACTAAACAAGCATGAGTTCTAATGTGCTCTAAGTAGGCTTTACTCCTAAATTTCATCAGAAAGGTATATCCTCGTCCGTAACCTCTGCAACTGCTTCTTGCGTTACCGGTTCAGGTTCCGCCTTTTTATAAGGCATTTCTAGTTTTGCGTATGAATAATTTGTGCCTGTTTTAGCCACCCTGTCCCATGTCGCTAAATCCATTTTGATACATTCCTCCGGCGGTTTCTTATTATTCATTTCCGTTTCACCGTTCTGAAAGGCTTCTGCCATTTTCTTAAGCAAAGATTTAGGCACTAGCAAACTTCCTTTGTTATCGGGATGNCCGTCTAGCTTTTTATATTTGTTTTTAAANATTGCTCCTTCTCCGGATATGTATTTCTTCTCCGTCATTTTTCTTCTCCTTGTTTAGTTTCGGGTAATTCTTCTTTAAGTTTCTTAAAAAACTCCACGGTATCTTCGTACAACTTTGGAGCGTGTGTTTGCACCAATTTAAATTGCTGACTGTGTTTCTTATACATATCGTCTAACTGACTCTTAGTTTCTACAGGAAACTCCTTGAGAGTATCTAAAAACTTTGTAACAAAGTATTGTGGCTCAAAAAGTTCGCCTTCATACAATACAGGTTCTTCTTGTGGTATATCCTCAACCGCTACTGCTTCTTGTTTTGCACTTGCCGGTTTTTGTTTGTTTTGTTTTTTCGGTGCTTCTCTGTCCTCTAAGTCTTCACCCCTGTATATATGACTACCCAATCCAAACATAGAAATATTTTTTGTTAGACANCTCATTTTGGTATTAGCTATATCAACAGAAGTCCATTCTTTTTTCGGAGTTTTACTATTGTGCTCTGTAATAGGTAGCCACATAGGATGTGTAATACCGTCAATCGTTACTTTACTATGGACGGATGCAGTTCCGTCCGGATAAATCAAACAGTCCATTTCGCCATGCACCGGATTGTCAAAAGTTAAAAACTCATATTGAACATCAGGACAATTATCATTAACTGCTTGCCACATATCAGTCCAACTTGCGTAATCAAAATCACCTTTTTTCTTTTTTGGAACAGGCAGATTATTTAATTTTTGCCATACACTTTCTTTACTAGCCATTATGATACCTCCTGTAATTCAATATCGCCTGTAGCTTCTCTATGGTTACATTCTTTAGAGGTTATATCACTATCGTAATATTCCCCGTCATTAGCTTTTTGGATAGCTTCGGCTTCATTCTTTGCCTTTATCGTTACCCATTCCCCGTAACCTGTAGCTACTAATACACTATATTNATTCATTATCTGCTCCTTTATTAGTTAATAAATCTAGTAGTTCAACTTTGTCTGCTTTGACAAAATCTTTCTTGTTCGTTGTATGTTCTATATCTAAACCTTTGTATTGAAACTTAATGATAAGCTTGTCGTTTTCTTCTGTAAGCTTTGGATTCAGTCCTCTTCTTGAAGACACTTGTATAAAGCCTATAATCGCTCTCTCGTATGTGTCCTGTTCCTCATAATCAAGATACATTTTTTTTCTCCTTATCTATTGAAGGTTCAATATTTGACCATGCTTCTACAGGGTCATAGTTTTTATTTAGCTTCCAAAATCTCAGAAGACTATTAAACATATCTTTATGCTTCTCATGGGTATCATCCCAAATATGACAAGCAATCAAACTTGTGTCCTCCCTGTCTATGAATATAGATACTCTCTCTGCCTTATCATATCCGCACCCTTGAGCGTAAGCCGATAACTGCATACCGTGTTCGTCATAGACTAATCTCTTAGGGTCTTTGCCTTTCAAGTCGTCTTTGGTCTTGAAGTCTATAAATATGCCCCTTTTAGAATATAAATCAATCTTCCCCCCGTACCCCTCTTTTGCACAAAAAGCTTCTTCTGCTATCCATGTCTCTAAGGGGAAGTTATCGTCTAGCCAATCCATAATAGCTAGATAAGGCTCTGTTTTTACACCCGACACAAAGCCTTGCTCTATCTCATAATGAATCTCACTCCCTCTCTCTGCTGACTTAGTGCCTACTAATTTAGAATGCTCTCTGCACCTACTAACATATTCGTCTATGGTTTCATCCGATTCTATTTTTAAAACCATTGTTGATTTAATTGCTTCAGTTATCTTCCAACGCTCTAATGCCGGTTTAGCTGATACACCTATAATCCCTGTAACTGAAGGAACAAGTCCAAGCTTTCTAGCATCAGCTAGTGTAGTGTTCCTTTCTTTTCCGTTAGCACCTGTGATTGTATACATGGGTTCACCTTCTTTTGTATACCAATGCCCCGATTCTGAAGTGTGTTTATCTGTCACTTGTTCTCCTTTTTCTGTTTACCTAATACCTCGTCTACTGCTTCATCTACCATTTTTTCCATGCGGTCTAAAATCTCTACGCATTCCTTGAGTAGTCTTATCATTTCTTGACAATTAGCATCAGCTTCTTCGATAAGCTTATTTATGTCTTGTGCCATTTCTAACAAGCCTCCACTCTAAAAACTCTCAAGCCCTTGTCTTCAACGAAAGTTTTAACAGCATAGTTCTCTTCATTCGTTGATTTATTAAGTGCTTGAATACAGCGATACACTTGCTGTCTTGATGAATCAGGGTCTAAAAATTTACTAGGTATAAGAAAGCTTTTGCCTACGTCTGTAGCTTCTAAAGTAGCCCTAATTTTTCCTTTAGGTCTTCCCCTAGTTTCTTCAGGCATAGGTACATCTTCTATTTTAAATATATCCATTCGTCCTCTAAGGTTTCTTTTTGCCATTGAGCACTAGATTTACAGGAGTAGTGAATATCTTTTATATCTTTAAAGTCTTCTCCACATACCCAACATACCAAGTAAGGTACTTCATCTTGTACTAAATTAGCCATTAATTTTGTTATCGTAAAAATCTATTCTTGAATTTTATTTCAGATAGGATTATATTGTCAACATAATAATTTTCGCATAAAGCGACATAATTATTTCAGGAGAGCAAAAAATTAAAAACGAAACTATTTCAAATGCCGAACACGAATTGCAACTAGCGGTGTTGACACAAGCTATTAGGGATTCTGTTTCTGTGGATTATAAAACTCAGAGAAGAGCGATTGATTGGTTTGTTTCAGATGATTTTACTGATTTCTGTGAAGAGATTGGTTTGGATGTGTATACTCTAAGAGAGTCTATGCTTTCATTGGTGACGACTCCTAGTGCTACATTAAAAAAGAATGCTGAAGACACTATATCAAGTCTAAGGGCTTCTTTTTGGCAAAAGAAAACCCGTTGAGGAAACGGGTTTTTGTTGGTGGGTTCTAGTATATAACTAGCTAGTTATAAACTAGATAGTATAAATATAGTATTAATATAGTAAGAGAGCAAGAAATGATTTCAACTAATTTAGAAAATGTCGTAAGACAAACAAACGTATCTGTGGATGAAGCTACAAGAATTAAATGTCCGGAGTGTTCGCATACAAGAAAAAAGAAAACCGAAAGAACAATGTCAGTAACTTTGAAAGACAATAAATATTTATACAACTGTTGGCATTGTGGAATATCAGGTAGTGTTGGCATGAACGAACCCACAGTTTTCCCAGCTAGAAAAAAATTGCCTCCTGTCATTCCGGATAATTGGGAAGAAAAGCTTGATAATAAAACACCGAAGGTTGTAAAGGATTTTGTTAGTAAGCGTGGTTTGAGTTGGGAGGTCTGTAATGATTTGGGAGTGACAAGTGCGACTAAAGGTTTTAATGGTTCAGGCATAGGACAAGCGATAGGCTTTCCATATAGGAAAGACGGAGAGGTGTATGCGGTAAAATGGCGAAGTGTGGAGGGCAAAAGTTTTACTCAGGACGGTTCTGCTAATACNTTTTTTAANTTAGACAAAGCAAATATTGAAGGTTCAATAGTTATTTGCGAAGGTGAATTTGATGTGGTTGCTATGACCGAAGCCGGAGTGGACAACGCTGTGAGTGTGCCAAACGGAGCACCCATGAAGGTATCTAATAATCGTGTTGACCCGTCCGAAGATAAAAAGTTCGCCTATCTTTGGAACGCCCAAGAGATTCTGCACAACTGTAAAAAGGTTGTTCTTGCCGTTGACAATGACTCTGCCGGAGATGTTTTGCGTGAAGAGTTATCACGAAGAATAGGTAAAGCAAAGNTATTTAACGTTGAATATCCGGACGGATGTAAGGACGCAAATGAAGTTCTACAACAACATGGTGTAGAAAAATTAAAAGAGTTGGTAGAGAATGCGAAGGCTTGCCCGATTACAGGCTTGAATGATGCAAACTTCTATAATGAAAGATTAACGGACTTATACAAAGGAGGACAGTTCAGAGGTGTGTCAACAGGATATGAGTCGTTAGACAGGCTTTATACCATGTCTACGGGGATGTTAACGACAGTAACGGGAATACCTTCAAGCGGTAAGTCACAGTTCTGTTCTCAGCTAATGTTAAATACAGCAATCAACGAAGGTTGGAAATGGTGTGTATGTAGTTTTGAAAACCCTGTAGAAATATTGATAGCTACAATGGCGGAAATGTACGTAGGCAAAAGTTTTTTTGAAGGCGAAGATAGAATGAGCGAAGATGAAAGACGACAAGCTTTAGAATTTATAGATGAACATTTTGTATTTGTAGACCACATGGGAGGGGCTTCAACAGATATGACATCAATCATAGAGTTGGCACAGTCTAGTTGTTTACGCAAAGGCATTAGGGGATTACTGATAGACCCATTTAATTTTGTTTCGTTACCGAAAGGTGAAACAAGCGAAACTAATCAGATAAGCAAGATGCTTACAGAATTACAGTTGTTCGCTAAGAGTTCTGACATTCACGTTTTGTTTTGTGCTCACCCGCATAAGATGTACCCCGATTCTTCAGGACAAACTCCGATTCCTACAGGACACCAAATATCAGGTAGTGCTTCATGGTTCGCAAAGACTGACCACGGACTGACCGTTGACAGAGCGGACGGGGACGGAGTTACAATAGTTAGTTGGAAATGTAGGTTTAGATGGCTAGGTGAACAAGGAATGATTAAGTTGGGCTTTGACGAAAAAACGGGAAGATACCTAGAAAATTCTACTTTTGGGATGTATGATGTTATGCAAACAAATATTGAACATTCAATAGATGAAGAAGAGGAAGACGACAGTTGGCTCAATGAAATCTGATTTAGTAGATTTAGGAAGCCCTTACTTGCATAAGCATTTTCTTATGCGATTAGAAAGATTAGGGGAAGGGGAAAAACTATTAAGGTCTAGGGTTAGAAATCAAACTACTTTTGATTTACTACACATTTTGGATTTAATTAATGACCACCAACATACCGCCGGCGAACATTTGCTAGACTTAGCTGTGAAAAGCGGATTCTTTTTGAATCCGACAAGTTATGAGGATGTGATACAAAAAAATCGCTCCCCTTCCTCGACATCTAATTTTGCTTTGCGTTCTTTAAAAATATCAAGAATCACAAAACTCTTAGATGAAGAGTTAGGGGAGCAATCTAATTTTGTTTTTGATGTTGTAGTCTATAACAGAACAGTCAAGACTGAAGAACAGCTACAAGCTGTTAAGCGTGGTCTTGACTTGATACAGACTTACTTCGGTCTTTCGCAACGACAACCGGCTTCAATAATTCTGCAAGCTGTGAATCAGTCTGCTTAAGCATATTCATTATTTGACTAGAAAGGCTTCTGTCCTGTTGGTCTGCTTTATTTGTTAAATAGTCTTTGACCGGTTTTGAACATCTGATTGATATATATTCTTCTTTCAATGTATTTCTCCTGTAAAATTTAATTGGTCGTTTAATATTTCTGAAAGTATCTCCACGATACATTCTCCACTTATGTTTACACCATAACCTATATCCCATACATTTATGTCTAGGTTAGCGTTGAGCCACAAGTAAGCATCTTCTGTATGAGGACGGAGCACATATAAAGTATTACCGCCCTCTAAAGTAAAATCACTAATTGTTATACCTCCTTATTCATTTCATATTCGTAACAATATTCACAACCGGCAGTCTCACCATTAACATATTCAACATGAGGATTTTCACATACCTCGCAAGTGCGGAAAGTAATTACAAATTTCATTACGCTATCTCCATGTTGGAAGGAATAAAAGCAACGGGTTTAATTTCATAACCCATATCTTTAATCACCTTTAAGTTATAGTTAGATAAAGTTTTTGTGCCGGTTAACTTGCAAAAGTTTCTTGCATTGTCGCATACCGGATAACATAAATCTCTACCATACGAATTTTTAAAACAAACTTCTATATTCACTTTTTCTCCTTAAGTTTTTTTCTAGCTTTCGCTGACTCTATTATTCTCTTCCACCCTTTAGGTTTTGGTTTTACATACTCTTCAGGCGGATTCTCTTGCCATTCTTTATAAGCTTTTTTCAAATCCATATTTATCTCCTATAAATCAATTCGTCTATGATAGCGTTCCATAAACCGATAGCACAAACACCGACACCGACACCGGAAGCAAATAAGATATATAAATCCAATAGTGAATTTTCAAAATGTAAGTACACAGTATAGGTATAACCTAAACCACCGAATGCAACAATTCCCATAGCTGTTGCCACTAATACAAATAAATTTAGCATTTATTTATCTCCTTTTATTAAAAAAACGTTAGATAGGGGAAGATACTTCCCCTAATTTTAAATATTGAACGTTCAATATTTAGTGCGTTACAGACGATATATCCGCAACGACTAACAGAACATCCAGAACATCCTGCCACCCATATTTTCTTCAGGTTATTTTGGAATTTCTATTAGTCTTCTTTCAACTTCTTCTTTTGTCATTAGACCATATTCAAGTTGACTCAATAAGTGTTCCTCTGAGTTTATGTATTCAAACTCTATTTCTTTTATCCTTTTGATTAGGTCTTTTTTAAATTGAAATGCCTGTAAGAATTTAAAAGTACAGAGTAAATCACCGTCATCATTCTTTTTTAGAAAATCTTTGTTAAGATACAGTTCATACTTATCTATATGACCTTTGGTTACTAAATAAGTACCTTTTGCACCTCTAAAAGTTTCACCAACTTTAGTTAAGTTTTTCATAATTTTCCTTTGTTATTAGTTAATAGAATGAACAGATGCTAAACAATACCAATATACTAGCCCCCATATTGTTTAGCTTTGTAAATGCCTGTCTGTTCATCAAGCACTAGGAGTTAGGGGCATCTATATTTATGCAACCTTGCCCCACTCAAGGTCGTAATTCTTAGCACAAGTAGCACCATAACCAACTGATATACTCCTAGCATCAGTTAGTCTTCTTGCACAAAAACTGCATCTACCGGTAAGCTTGCCATACTCTGAAGCGACACCCGAAGGGTCTTGACCTAATCTAGTCAGTAAATCAGTTAAATCATCTTCTACTTTTTTACCGTCAGGATAAACAAACAATTCACCCTTCTCAGTTATCCTACCGTAATAGGGACTGCCATAACCGCCCCCTGTTAGCTGAAACTGTCCGGCATACTTCGACCTTTCAGTAGCTTTATAAATGCAAATATCGCTGTTATTTGGAAGCTTAAACCATAGTTTAGGGAAACCCTTTTTCCTGTTCAGGAAAGATACAACCCTACCCATAGTTCCTACTTGTTTTGAGTTCTTTAAAAAGTCAGGTTTACTAGCTTCCGGATTCTCTTGTCTAGCAATAATCTTATCAACACAAGCCCATTGTTTTTCTGATAAGTCACCTTTGCTGTTGTATTGGTAAACAACACTTGTTGCAAAGTCATAATCCCAACCGGATAAACAACTCTGCATTATGTAGTTTTTTAATTTATCAATTTTATTCATATTTTTTCCTTAATTCTTTTTTCCAAAATCTCAATATCGTAGAGTTGTCTCTTATTAGGTTTTTTGACCTTTTGCAATCTCTCTAAGGCTCTTGTCCTTCTACCTACAACTCCGCCTGTATGACTAAATTTTTTCATATTTCTCNTTNNTTTNNATTANTTTGAATAAATAGGATTATCCATAAGATAATAGTGATATTCGTAATGGTGGTAATGGTCTATTCTAGCTTTAGCTTCTTTTAGCTTGTTCCTTACAAACCATTTATCATCTAGCTTGAAATGGTATTTGTTTTCCCACTTGTTAATAGATACACCTCTATATTCTCTGTAAATCATATTTCTCCTTGTTTTTTTTGTGTAGTCTCATCAACTACTATCACGATTTAAATATTGAACGTTCAATATTTATCTACCTAGTTCGTCACATATCCGCAACGACTAGGTAAATAAATATGGATGCCACAGGACGTGCACTAACTCCAACTTAGATTTCCTATGCGGTTATCATTGGAATCAAAGT
>FUFK010038755.1_pt1 | contig 11126 bp, 9 predicted proteins | sample 1021851 | NCBI WGS metagenome assembly FUFK01 (sample SAMEA51879418, study PRJEB19060) | metagenome
TACTTCGTTCGACTTGCATGTATAAGGCGTGCCGCCAGCGTACGTTCTGAGCCATGATCAAACTCTCAAGTTTAAAAACGGCGCACACTAGCTTCTATATAAATACTAAGAATAATATTTACATAATGATGAAGTGTGTACGACAAATTTTGGTAACCTTAACCGTCCACACTTCTCTTCTTAAAATATAAACAAATTAAATAGCTAATTGGGATTAACCAATAAAATAACATTTTTAAATGTTGAGTGGAACGCTTATAAATAATAATATTAATAAATCAAGATATTAGATTTATTAAAAATGTTAAAAAAACCCTCAAAAATCAGCACTTTTTCCACATTTTGACATGAGAATCACTAAATTTAAAGAATACTCTATTTTTTTTTGGATAATATTTATCTCAATTTTAGGAATACTTTTTACTGGAATTTATAAATCTAATAAATCAGAAGGATCTCAGAAAATTAAAGAAAGTTTCAATAATATATATTTAAAAAAAACTCTTAAAGAAATAACTAATAACCTTAAACCTAGATTTACATATGTAAATTATATTTCTAAATCAGGTGATACATATCAAAGTATCGTAAATTCTTTAAAAATAAATCAGAATGAAAAAAAAGAAATTTTAAATGCAATCTCTGATGAAGAGAGTCTTAAAATTTTGAGAACTAACAAAAAATTTTTATTTAAATTTGACAATCTATTAAATGAAAAAATTTCTGAATTTCAAATAGAAACAGATAAAAAGAATATTATTTTATTTAATAGATCGAAATTAGATAAAAAATTTTTCTCAAAAAAAATAACAAAAAATTTCACAAAAAAAATTGTGTATAAAGAAACTATAATTCAAGATAGTTTATACAATAGTGCTATTAACCTAGGAATAAAACCAAATGTGATTGTTGAGTTCGCAAGGTTATATGGCTTTCAAGTTGATTTTCAAAGAGATATTTGGAAAGATGATAGTTTTCAAATTATTTATGAAGAATTTACCGATGAAAATAATAAAATCATTGATACTGGTGATATAATTTTTGCAAATCTCAACTTGCAAAACAATGATTTACAACTTTATAGATATGAGTATGAAAAAAATAAAGTTGATTTTTTTGATGAAAATGGAAAGAGTATAAAAAAAACATTAATGAAAACTCCAATAAATGGAGCAAGATTATCATCTTCATATGGAAAAAGGAAACATCCAATTTTAGGATATACTAAGTTGCATACTGGTACAGATTTTGCAGCACCAACAGGGACACCAATTATGGCATCAGGTGATGGTAAAGTTACAAAGGCTGGATGGTGTGGTGGTGGTGGGAATTGTGTTAAAATCAAACATAACAGCAAGTATCAAACTGTTTATGCACATATGTCAAAATTTGGAAGAGGAATAAAAAAGGGTGTGAGAGTAAAACAAGGACAAATAATTGGTTATGTTGGATCAACGGGAATGTCTACCGGTCCTCACTTACATTACGAAGTTATAGAAAACGGAAAAAAAGTTAACTCGCAAAAATTAAAGCTGCCCTCAGGCAAAATATTAAAAGGGAAAGAAAGAAAAATGTTTGAAATTGATAAAATTAAAATAGATGTTTTAAAATCTAATCTTATTACAAAATTAAATTAATCAGTTTTGCTAATTTCGGGAGGGGAATTTTCTTTATTTTCTTCTGTCTTAAAATCATCATTACTTTTTTTAAAACTCTGTTCGATAACATTATTATTCTCTCCTGAAGATTTATTAACTTCTTGCGTGCTTAAAATCCTTGAGAAATGATCTGCATGTTGCAAATAATTTTCTGACAAAATTTTATCACCTGATGATAAAGCCTCTCTTGCTAAATTATTATATTTATCTATTAGCTTTGCTGCATTTTGTGAATTTCTATTCTGATTTCTATGTCTAAATTCTAAATTTGAACTAAAATCGTTTTGACCTTTATGACTATTTAGAGATCTCTTTCTAAAGCCTCTATCAGAGTTTGACTTAAATCTATTTTTTCTATGATTATTGCGATAACTATTCATTAAAATTTTTTAGTAGAAACTATTACTCTAGGAGTCGAGTATAAATCTTTACAAATTTTATTTACATAAAATCCATTCTTTAACAAAAGATCTGTACATATATCCTTTTGATTTTCTCCAATTTCAAATATTAATTTTCCGTTTTTCTTTAACAATTTTTTACTTTTTAAGATTAATTTTCTTATAATTTTTAAACCATCTATGCCGGCTTTTAGAGCGAGTTTAGGCTCAAACACACGAACATTTTCATCTAATCTCTTAAAATTAATATCATTAATGTAAGGTGGATTAGATACAATAAAATCATATTTATTATAATTAAATTTGTCAACATCGATGTTAATGAACTTTATTTTATTCTGTATGTGATGCAATTTTGCATTACTGACTGCAGTTTTTATAGCATTTTTACTTGAATCTAAAGCTATTCCACGAGATTTTGGTCTTTCTTTAACTAAGGATAAAATAATACATCCCGTCCCTGTGCCAACATCCAATATATATTTTGAAGAATTGGGTCTTGTTAATTTTAAGACTTCATCAATAATTATTTCAGTTTCTGGACGTGGTATTAAAACATCACGATTTACGATAAAGTTATATCTCCAAAATTCTTTTCTACTAAAAATATAAGCAATGGGTTCTTTTCGTTTTCTTCTTTTGAGCAATTTTTTGAATTTTTTTAACTTATTTAAATCCAAATATTCATTTAAATTAGTTAATAATTCTTCTCTAGTTTTATTTAATACTTCAGCTAATAATAATTCAGCGTCTAACCTATGGGTTTTTATATTGTTTGACTTAAGTACTTTACTTCCGTAATTCAAAACACTTAAACAGTCCACTAGCTTATTTTACTTATCTCATCTTGTTGAGCTTTTAGGTTTAAATTTTCTATTATTTCATCAAAAATTTCTCCCTCCATAAATTCTTCTAACTTATGTAATGTTAAATTTATTCTGTGATCTGTAACTCTACCTTGGGGGANGTTATAGGTTCTAATTCTCTCAGATCTATCTCCAGTTCCAATCTTACTTTTTCTATCTTGTGATCGCTCCTGATCAATTTTTTGTCTTTCAAAATCATAAATTCTAGATTTTAGTATTTTAAGGCCTTTTTCTTTATTTCTTATTTGTGATTTTTCATCTTGTTGACTAACAACAATTCCTGTTGGTATGTGTGTAATTCTTACCGCTGAATCTGTTGTATTTACACTTTGACCACCTGGGCCACTACTTCTAAAAACGTCAATTCTTAAATCTTTTTCATCCAATTTTATATCTAGATCTTCAGCTTCTGGTAATACTGCAACTGTAGCAGCAGAAGTATGAACTCTACCTTGTGTTTCGGTATCTGGTACTCGTTGAACTCTATGTACTCCACTTTCATATTTTAATGAAGAATAAATATTTTTTCCTTTAATTAAAGCAATTACTTCTTTAAGTCCTCCAGCATCACTTTTAGATATTGAAATAATTTCTATATTCCAATTTTTTTTTTGGCATACTTTGTCATACATTTTATATAAATCTGATGCAAAGAGGCTAGCTTCTAGACCTCCAGTGCCAGCTCTAATTTCAATAATTGCATTTTTGCTATCAGCTTGATCTTTTGGAAGTAAATATATTTTTATTTTTTTTTCATTAATTTGATAGTTATTTTTTAAATTATCTAACTCGCTGATTGCAAATTCTTTCATCTCTAAATCTGAATTATTATCATTAATTATATTTTTTAATTCTTCAGCCTCTTTTTCGTAGTTTAAATACTCTTTTGCGTATTTAATAATTTCATTTAAATCTGAGTACTCTTTTGAAATTTCTGCATATTTTTTTTTATCAATATCACCAGAGGAGAGGTCCTTCTCAAGCTTGGAGTGTCTATCAATCAAATTTTGAACTTTTTCTAGTGGAAGCATTTTTTTGTTACAAGTTTGAAGCTTTTTCCTCTACTAAAGTAACAATTTTATTAATCATATCTTTGGTCATTACTTTCTCTGCTTCTAAACCATTCAAATACAACATATGATTATCTTTACCACCACCGGTAATTCCAATTTCGGTTTGTTTAGCTTCACCTGGTCCATTTACAACACAACCTATAATTGATAATGTTATTGGTTTTGTTATATGAGATAATCTTTCTTCTAATTGTTTTACTGTTTCAATAACTTGGAAGGCTTGTCTAGCACAAGATGGACATGAAATAATTTTTACCCCTCTATTTCTTAAGTTGAGTGATTTTAATATTTCATTGCCAACTTTAATCTCCTCAACAGGATCATCTGAGAGTGATACTCTTATAGTATCCCCAATGCCATCTAATAACAAACTTCCAAACCCTATTGATGATTTAATGCTTCCAGGTAAAAAACTTCCTGCTTCTGTAATGCCTAAGTGAAGAGGATAATCTGTTTTTTCAGACAATAACTTGTATGCAGCTATTGACAAAAAAACATCCGAGGATTTAACACTAAGCTTAAAATTTGAAAAATCCATATCCTCAATTATTCTTATATTCCTTAAAGCACTTTCAACTAAAGCTTCAGGGCAAGGTTCTTTATATTTTTCTAGAATATCTTTTTCAAGTGATCCCGCATTAACTCCAATTCTAATGGAACAGTTATTATTTTTTGCAGCAGAAATAACTTCTGATATTCTCTTTACATCGCCTATGTTTCCTGGATTTATTCTAAGGCAATCTGCTCCATTTTCTGCGGCTTCAATTGCTCTTTTATAATGAAAATGTATATCTGCTACTATTGGAACATCTACATGTTTAATTATTGTTTTTAAAGCTTGTGTTGATTTGCTATCGGGACATGAAACTCTCACGATATCTGCACCTGCTTCTGTAACTTTATTAATTTGTTCAACTGTGGATTTATGATCAGTAGTTAAAGTATTTGTCATTGTCTGGACTGTTATAGGATTATTACCTCCAACCTTGATTTTCCCAACACTTATCTCTTTGGTCTTCTTTCTATTTATATTTCTAAATGGTCTTATTTCAGATATCATTTATTTAATTTGAATTCTTGATGTAAACATTTTATAGCTTTTGTAACATTTGTTCTTTTTATTAAAACTGATATTTTTATTTCTGATGTTGAAATAACTTGTATATTTATATTTTTTCTTGCAAGTGCTTGGAACATTCTAAATGTTACTCCTGGAGTTGTAATCATTCCGACACCTATAATCGATACTTTTGATACATTTTTGTCAAAAATTAATTTTTTAAAAATAATATTTTTGTATTTGTTTATAATTTTTTTTGTTTTGGTTAAATCAATAGACTTTATAGTGAAAGTAAGATCAGTTTCTTTACCGTCAGAGGATATATTTTGAACTACCATATCAACATTAATTGAATTTTGAGAAAGAGGTTTAAATATTGAAGCGGCTATACCTGGTCTATCCTTAACTCCTACTAATGTGACTTTTGCATCGTTATCTGTAGACGAAATACCAGTAATAATTTTATTATTAATAATATTTTTTCTTTTAGTTATTAAAGTACCTGATTTATTAATAAAAGAAGATTTTACCTCAATATTAATCCTATTCAATCTTGCATCCTGTATTGAATGTGCTTGCATAACTTTAGAACCTAATGAAGCCATTTCTAACATTTCTTCATAAGATATATTTTGAATTTTTTTTGCTGAATTTAATTTATTTGGATCTGTGGTATATACCCCTTCGACATCAGTATAAATTACACATCTACGAGCTTTAAAAAACTTTGCAACCATGATTGCGCTAGAATCTGATCCACCTCTGCCGATAGTTGTAATATTTAAATTTTTATCTATACCTTGAAAGCCTGCAATAATAGGAATTCCTCCAGATCTTAAATATTTTAAAATTTTATTTTTATTTATGTATTTAATTCTTGAATACTTATGTTTTCCTTCCGTCAAAATTGGTATTTGCCAAGCCATCCAAGATCTTGCCTTTATACCGTTTTCTAACAATTGACCCGCCAACAATGAACAAGAAATCTGCTCACCAGCTGAAACTAATGTGTCGTATTCATGATCAGAAAAATTTTTACTGATCTTTAACGACATATTAATTAACTTATTAGTAGTTCCACTCATGGCTGAGGATAAAACTATAACATTATATTTTCTTGAATAAGATTTAATTATTTTGGCAACTTCTTTGATACGTTGAATTGATCCAACCGATGTACCTCCAAATTTTAATACAATTATTTCCATTGGTAGTTTTATTTACAAGCTATATTATATTGATAAAATACATCTAATTTATAAAGTCAATACAGAATGAGTATTAATACTATTAATAAAGAAGAAATTGAAAAATTTAACAAAATTGCTGAAGAATGGTGGAATCCAAATGGTAAATTTAAACCACTTCATAAATTTAATCCAATAAGAATAGAGTATATAAAAAACAACATTGTTAAAGATTTTGATATTTCATCAAATCATAAACCACTAAAAGGAATAAATATTCTTGATATCGGATGCGGTGGAGGTTTATTATCTGAGCCTCTGGCGAGACTTGGAGCCAGCGTCGTAGGTATTGATGCTTCAAAAAAAAATATTGATATTGCAAAACATCATCTAAAAAAAAGTAATTTAAGTATTGAATATCATAATGTGTCTCCTGAAAATTTTTCTTATAAAAAAAAATTTGATGTTATTCTAAATATGGAAATAGTTGAACACGTTGAAGATATTCATGAATTTATATATCAAAGTGTTAAATTTTTAAAAGATGATGGTATAATGTTTATTGCAACATTAAACCAAACATTAAAGTCTTATGTATTTGCAATAATTGGCGCAGAATATGTTTTAAGATGGCTTCCAATTGGAACACATGATTGGAATAAGTTTGTGAAGCCTGAAAAATTGGAAAATATATGCAAAAGAAATTCACTTATATTAAAAAAAATTGATGGAGTAAAATTTAATCCACTTTCAAATAAGTGGAAAATTTCAAATGATACGTCGATAAACTACATAACCAAATATAAAAAGAGTTAATTTTCTTTATCTCCTATCCATGGAATAATAGTTGTATCTATTCCTTCTTCTTTTAATTCTTTAACGTCTTCTTTTGAAGCTTTACCGTAAATATTTTTTTTACTTTTATTTTTATTATAGTGAATAGATCTCGCCTCATAAGCGAAATTTTCACCAACATACTCAAAGTTTTTTCTTATAAATTTCTGATACTCTTTTAATTTATTCTTGATAATTTTGTTATTATTAGATTTTTTTTCTTTTTTGAAATTAGCGTTTGCTAAGTTGGGTTTCATCAGCGATTTTTCAATTTTTTGAGATTTGCAAATCTGACAATTAAGAAGTTTAAGTTTTTTTAATTTATCAAACTCTTTTGAGCTGGCAAACCAACTTTCAAATTCAAAACTACAATTTTTACAAATTAATAGATACTTCATAATGAGAATTATTTAATTATATTTTGAAAGATTTCAACGCTCAGGATCTATAATCTGAGTTAATTTCAATGTATTCTTTGGATAAGTCCATAGTGTATGCTGTAAAATTTTTACTTCCAATAGATAGATCAACAGTTATCTCAATATTTTCATTTTTCATATATTCGCTACAAATATCTTCATTATAATTTTTATCTAAAATGCCTTTGTTTAGAATTGAAATTGAGCCCATATGTAAAGATAATTTTTCTAATTTCACAGATGCACCACTTTTACCTATTGCCATAGCAATTCTTCCCCAATTCGGATCTTGACCAAAAATTGCAGTTTTAACTAATGGAGAATTAGCTATTGAAAAACAAATATTTTTTGCATCCCTTTCTGTTTTACTATTAATGCAGTTGACGGTAACAAACTTTGTTGCTCCCTCTCCATCGCTTGCAACTCTCTTTGCTAGATTCAACATTACTTGATGAACGCTTTTGATAAATTGTTTTAGTTTTGGGTCCTTTAAACTTTTTACTTCCTTATTGTTAGCTTTGCCTGTTGCAAAAATGGAAACCATATCATTTGTACTGGTATCTCCATCACAAGTTATTGCATTAAATGTAGTTTTAATATTTAAGTTAAGTATCTGTTTTAAAATTGATGAGGAAATATTAGCATCAGTAAAAATAAATCCTAGAGTTGTTGCCATATTTGGAAATATCATTCCAGATCCTTTTGCGATACCATAGATTTTCACATCAGAGCCTCCTATTTTACATTCTGCCATAGATAGTTTTGGTTTGGTATCTGTTGTCATTATACCAAGAGCTGCTTTGATCCAAATTAGTTTATTTTGATTATATTTAATTTTTTCAACTAAATTTTTAGTATTATCTAATATTTTATTTTCAGGAAATTTTTCTCCTATAGTTCCAGTGCAAGCAAATAATATTTGACTAGGTTTGATTTCTATCGGCTTGTCTTCATCTATAATTTGTTTTGAGTTTAATAATTTTGATAAATTTAAAGAAATTTTTTTAAGAGAATTATATCCATCTTTCCCTGTCATAGCATTCGCATTTCTAGTATTTATTAAAATTCCAAAAATTCTTTTTTCTTTTATTTTTTTGTTCCACTTTATGTTTTCAGAAACTATCTTAGATTGAGTATATACATTGGCATAATTTGCACTTTCCCTAAAATAAAATAAAACTAAATCATCTCTTTTTTTATCATAAAGTCCGCAGCTAACAGTTGAGATGGATAAACCATCGATATGTTCAAGATCTTGAAAATGTCCAATTTTAGAGTCCTTGTATTTCTTGTCAAAAAAGTTGTTTATACCAAAATCCATGCTATTTAATTTTTTAAATAAATAACTATATAATTTATAATTATTAAAACATCAAAAATATGCTTAATCCATTTAACATTATTAATAAATTTATCAAAAGTGGAAATCAAAAAGAATTAGAGAGAATTCAGAAAATTGTAAAAAAAATTAATCTACTGGAGAGTGAAGTAAGCAAATATGAAGATAAAAATTTTCCCTTAAAGACAAATGAATTTATTTCCAGACTAAAAAAAGGGGAAAAATTGAATGATTTGTTGCCTGAAGCGTTTTCTTTAGTAAGAGAAGCTTCAAAAAGAATAAATAATGAGAGACATTTTGATGTTCAGTTAATCGGTGGAATTGCCTTACATGAAAATAAGATTGCAGAAATGAAAACAGGTGAAGGCAAAACACTCACTATTGTTCTCGCGGCATATCTAAATGCACTAGATAAAAAAGGTGTTCACATTGTTACTGTGAACGACTACTTAGCAAAAAGAGATAGTATAAACATGGGTAAAATTTATAGTTTTTTAGGTTTAACTTGTGGATATATTAATTCAAACCAGACTGATGAAAAGAGAAAGGAAAATTATAATAAAGATATAACTTACGCCACTAACAGTGAGTTAGGTTTTGATTTTTTAAGAGATAACATGAAATATTCAAAATCTGAAATGGTGTTGAGAGATCATAATTTTGCAATAGTTGATGAAATTGATTCTTGTTTAATTGATGAAGCAAGAACCCCATTAGTTATTTCTGGAGCGGCTGAGGATAAAACTATGCAATATATTGCTGTAGATAAGTTAATAAAAAATTTAAAAGATACAGATTTTGACTTAGATGAAAAAGAAAAAAATATTCTTTTAACTAATCAAGGAATAGATAATGTAGAAAAAATTTTCTCTAATGCTGGAATTTTAAAAAATGATAATTTTTACGATCCAGAAAATTTACATTTAGTTCATCATGTAAACCAGGCTTTAAGGGCAAATTATTTATTTGAGAATGGAAGAGATTATATTGTTAAGGATAATGAAATAATAATTATTGATGAACAAACAGGTAGGCAATTACCTGGAAGAAGATTTGGTGATGGACTTCACCAAAGTTTGGAAGCTAAAGAAAAATTAGAAGTTAAAGCTGAAAATCAAACTTTAGCTTCAATAACTTATCAAAATTTTTTTAAACTATATAAAAAGCTTGCTGGTTGCACAGGTACTGCTCAGACGGAGTCCGCAGAATTTTTTGAAATTTATAATTTGCCAGTTTTACAAATACCAACAAATAAAGAAATGATTAGAAATGATTTAAATGATCAAATTTTTAGAACAAGTTTAGAAAAAGACAGCGCAATTATACAAAAAATAAAAGAGTGTAATAAAATTGGACAACCACTTTTAGTCTTTACATCTAGTATAAATAAATCTGAGCATTACTCGAGTTTGTTAGAAAAAGAAAAAATAAAACATATTGTTTTAAATGCAAAAAACCATGAGAAAGAAGCAGAAATTATCGCAAACGCAGGTAAAATTAATTCTGTAATTATTACAACAAGTATATCAGGAAGAGGAGTTGATATTAAGTTAGGTGGACAAGATCAGTCTGAAAAAGAGGATGTAAAAAAAAAGGGTGGTTTATTTGTTATTGGAACAGAAAGAATGGAAAGCAGAAGAGTTGATAATCAAGCAAGAGGACGGTCAGGTAGACAGGGGGATGAAGGAAGTTCAATATTTTTTGTAAGTTTAGAAGATGACTTGATGAGATTGTTTGGTTCAGAGACCATGAATTCAATGCTTGAAAAGCTTGGTCTTAAAGATGGTGAAAGCATTGATCATCCTTGGATAAATAAAGCAATCGAAAGAGCACAACAAAAAGTTGAGGCAAGAAACTTTGATATTAGGAAAACACTTATTAAATTTGATAATGTTCTTAATGACCAAAGACATGTAATTTTTGAACAACGAAAAAATGTTATTGATAGTGAGGAAAAAGAGAATTATTCAGATATTTTTCTTGAAGAGGTCTTAGAAAATTTAAAAAGACATAAAATATTATACGAAAAATCTCCAAATTCTAAAGAATTTCCAAATGCTTTAAAGCAGACTTTAGGTAAATCAATAACTGATGATGAATTGAGTGAAATTTTAAATTCAGATCTAATAACGATGGAAAAAAAAATAAAGGATAAATTTATAGGAAACAGAGATGAAAGAAATAACTTATTAGGTGTTGAACAAGGAAAAGAAATTGAAAAAAGAATATTGGTACAAATTATAGATCAAAATTGGAAATCACATATTCAATACCTAGAGCAATTAAGAC
>FUFK010067679.1_pt1 | contig 11126 bp, 18 predicted proteins | sample 1021851 | NCBI WGS metagenome assembly FUFK01 (sample SAMEA51879418, study PRJEB19060) | metagenome
CGGACAGACTCTCTATGGTGCTGCAGGAGTTGGCGGAGTACAAGGTCCGCTTGGAGTTCTTGGAGAAAGAGAACGACAGACTTAGGGGATAAGCAAAAGGGCCGACTGCATCATTAGCAGCCGACCCCCGTAGCGAAAGTTCCACGAACGAATTCCCGTGTAACTCTGCAAATATAAGCACTTACGCCTCACACACAGCGCAATTTAAGATATCTCGGCCAACCGCCTGTGCTTGGTTGACACCGCGCTGATAGTAAAGGGTTTTGATGCCCAACTCCCACGCCTTGATGACAAGCTGATTGACGTCCTTCAGAGGGACTTCGTCGCTGATCATTACATTCAGCGACTGTCCCTGATCGATGAGCTTCTGACGGTCAGCTGCCTGCTGGATCACCTCCATCTGTGAGATCTCAGCAAACGTCTTGAACACATCCTTCTCNTCCTTCGACAGNAAGTCCAGATGCTGTACTGATCCACCCTTCATCATGATGTCCTTCCACGTAGCTGCGTCATCCTTGCCCTTCTCTGCCAAGAGATCCCTGAGGTAGGGGTTCTTGTAGGTGAACTTACCCTTGGCCAAGTCCTTCGTGAAGTAGTTAGACTGCAACGGCTCGATAGACGGCGATACCTGCCCCAGGATGAACGATGACGAAGTGGTTGGTGCCACTGCCATGGTCGTGCTGAATCGTCGGTTATACCCCTCCAAAACGGCTGGACTTCCCTTCTCTCCTGCAAGGTAGATACTTGCCACATCACACTGCCGTTGGATCTCTCCGAAGATGGCCTTGTTAATGAATCGAGCCTGAATGCTTTCGAATGGGATGCCTTGACTCTGCAAGTATGAGTGGTAGCCAAGCACACCCACGCCGATGGACCGATGCTCACGGGCAAAACGAACAGCCTTCTCCATGAACGGAATGTCCTTAGCCTTCTCGATAAACTCAGAGTAGACCGCATCCAAGAACGAAGCCAAAAGCTGAACACCGTCAGTGTTCTGCCACTCATCGTAGTGCAGCGCATTCATGGACGACAGGCAGCACACAAACGACTTGTCCTCGTCGGTGTACTCCATGATCTCAGCGCACAACTGGGAGTGCTTGATCTTCATGCCCTTGTCCTTATACCACTGAGGCGCCTGCTCGTTCACGTTGTCCGTGAAGAAGATGTATGGGTAGCCAGTCTCGCTACGTTTCTTGTGGATCTTGGCCATGATGGCACGCTTCTCCTGGTCGCCGTCGATCATTGACTGCATCCAGTCGTTGCCGATACACACGGCAAACGACACATCCTGGATCGGGTGCCCCTCGCTACGAATGCGGAGGAACTCCTCGATGTCTGGGTGCTCGACATCCAAGTACGCAGCCCAGCTGCCACGTCGCACCTTTCCCTGCGAGATGACATTGGTTGTGGTGTTGTACAGCTCCATCATAGAGACGGCTCCGTTGGTCTCACCACCGCTGCTGATCTTGGCTCCACGAGGACGCAGGTTGCCGAAGTACGTAGCCGTACCGCCACCCACCTTGCTCATAGCTCCCACCTCTGCGGCTCCACGCAGGATGTCGAACGTGTCGTCCTGCACCGTGGTTCCGAAGCATGAGATAGGCAAGCCCTTGTTCTTTCCGAAGTTCACCCACACTGGAGTGCTCAGGCTGTACCACCCGAGGGCTAGGTTCTGGTAGAATTTGTCTGCAAACTGCTTGTCCCCGAGGATCATGCCTGCGTGGTCTGCGATCTCTCGCGCCCTCTCTTCGACGGTTTGCCCAGGGTCGAGGTAGCCCTTCTCCATAAATTGACGGGTCTCTTCTGTGACCCAGTAAAAATCATTCATTAAAATAAGTCGTCTGCTGTGAAACTCTTAGTGCTCTTTGCGTAGTCGATAGGCTTCTTGTGGAAGAAGTCAGACAGGGCTGATGCGTACACCTCCTCGTCCATCCATGCGGTGACTTCCAACTTCTCCTCGTTGACAGGGAACTCGAAGCCGAAGCCAATGCGGCGCATGCTCTCGTTCACCCTGTTCTTCAGGTAGTTGTTTAAGATGTCCTCGCTAAGGAACTCATTCTCAAAGCCTTGCAGGATCCACTTAATCAAGCTGCTCTCTGCGTCCAGTGCAACCTGGGCTTCTTCCCAGATGCGTGTCTCCAAGTCCACGTCAAACAGCTCTGGGTGCTCAGCACGGATCTGGTTGATCAGTGCCATCCCACCCTCAGCGTGCAGGTTTTCTTCCTTCGAGGTGTACTGCACCACGTTCGCGGTATCCTTGAGCACCGCCTTGAAGCGGTTGAACCCAAGCACAGTATAGAACTGGCTGAACAGGGAGACGTTCTCGGTGAATAGNGTGAAGAGGATGAGACTGTAGAGGAACTGCTTCTTGTCGTCTTCGAATACGCGATCAACGTATTTGTTCAGATAAGTGACGCGGTTCAGTACAGGCTCATTCTCTAGGAGAGTGGTGAACTCTTCTTCCAGTCCAAGCTTACTCAGGATCTCAGAGTAAGCGCGGGAGTGGATCACTTCAACGCCACCAAATACAGCACCCATGTCTGCAATCTCTGGCTTAGGCAGATGCTTTCCAATGTTTGACCAGTATGACTTCACTGCCACCTCAACCTGCGAGATGAGAAGGATGGCGCGTTTGATCACGTCACGCTCCTGTTCGTTCAGGGTTGTATGGTAATCCTGAACATCAGCCTTGAAGTTAAATTCATTGTGAGTCCAGTGGCTTGCCCACATCGCATTGATGAGTGGGTCAGTGATTTCAGAATAGTCAAAGGGCTTGTAGCTCAGCCTCTTCTCAAAGATTGAGGTAGTCATGGGTTGCTGTAAATGAATGGTGAAAGGACCAGCAAGATACTCAATAATCTGTCTCGTATGGCCAGACGCGATACGATTCTAACAGATTGAGATCCCGCAAGTTGAGCTTGGTGATGACGTCCTGACGATCTTTGCGAGTGTACTTTTTAAGGTACGCATCGCGTTTATCGGTGACGACTTCGTCCTTCACGTGCTTCTCGCACCAGAAGGCAAGCTCCTGTCTATCGACAATGGCAAACCCACCCTCTTCGGGCATATCGAATGCGATGATGTGCGCGTTGCCATACATCCATCCTGGGTTTCCCCTAACGTTCTTGAACTCACACCAGATTTCATCTGGCAGGTTGTTCCCCTTCACATCGACCGCGTGCTTCCTGTCTGAATACAGGAGCCAGTAGTCGATGTGCTGGTGTATATCCTCACTCTTGTTGGCCTTCATGACCTTGAATCCTAACCTCTCAGCGGCTCTCTTGAACCTCACCTCTGCCATTCTACCAGTTGAGTTAGAATAACTCCTCCTGGCTTTTGTCTGCATGAACTTCGAAGTATTCGAACGCGGAGTCTTTGATCAGGCTGGCCTCATGACGCAGCTTGGCAATCAGGGAGTCCACTGCGCGTGAAATCTCTCCTGGGTCTGTACGTGGCGCACCGTCTGAGGTGTAGAGATCCTCACAGTAATTCGTGATCGTCTCCTGCATCCGCTGCTGCGCGACGCCGTACAGCCTGCCTAGCTCTTCGATAGGGATTGGCTTCTTCATCTTTCTTCGTTTGTTTAATGATGTAAATTGCTTGCTCTATCTGCCGTCGGTTTCGGCAAATGAAGAGCATCGGAAGTGGCTCACCTTTCTTGATCAGGTAATCCATGAACAGCTTCCACCTCATGGGGAAGTCATGATGGGAATGGATGTACCCTTTGGTCTCGATGATCCAGCTTCTGTCTTTGGCTACGAAGTCAGGAGTGTATTTGATTGGCAGCACGACCTTGTTGGTTTTGTCGATGAGCCCCTTGGATTTAGGGGTCATCTTCCAATAGGTCTGCGGATACCAGAACTTGGGCATGATCTCATACTCGTGTTCCTCATAGGCAAAATCTAGGCCCGATTCAGCGAGTAGGCTACCGCAAGTCTTTTCCAAGCCACTCTTGTACTTCCCTAACTCCTTCTTCTTCGAACCCCTCTTACGAGAGGCTTTCTTCGGTTGTCGCTTCACTATGTGAAGTTACAGCGGAATTTTTGAAAAAGAAGTCGTTAGTCGGCATGTTGAACTTCTGATACTTATCGAACTCCTTGTCAATGCTTTGGAACAACTCCTTGCCTGTCGTGTTGACACGGAAGGCTGTGTGAGCTGTGTTCATTGTGAAGGTGATCGGGTCGTCGAACGAGGTAGGCTGTCCTCCAGTCTCGGTTTCTCGGACCTTGCGTATGTGCAACTCAGTGGTCTTCTTGATGTTGTGGTCTGGCGCCTGCACCTTGCGGTGAACCGTGATGAAGCAGTCAGCTCGGTTGACGAACTTACCACCACCCTCGGTGTCCTCTGCGAATGGTGCCACAGGCAGACCATCATCACCCTTACGTCTCTGCGCCTCAGTCACAGCGTGCATGTTGAGCCACACCGCTACGTCGTTGGTTGTAGAGAACGTCAAGAACTCTGAAGCTGCTTGGTAATGGTAGTCGTGGGAACTCCCATTACCCGTGAGCTCAATCTTCAGGCTGTTGTATGGGTCGACAAACACAGCATCGCAATCCTGCTGACGAACGATCTTCTCAAGGAAGACAATGATGTCAGAGTAGGAGTACACCTGGTTGTTGCTGATGACTGTGAAGTGTTCGTTAACCCACTTGTAAGCGGCCTTCCGCTGATCGTAGTTCATGTCTGCGATCCTACGGTTGACAGCGAACTGCATGAGCGACATCTTCAAGGAGGCGGTGCGGTTCTCCGAGGAGTATACAACCCACTTCCATCCGTGACGCACGGCTGAGTTCACCATCATGTAGAGTGCGAACGTGGTCTTACCTACATTGGAATGGCCGTTCATGATGAGGAATTCCTTCTTGTAACGGAAGTATTCGTCGAGCTTGCTGTCGCCAGTGTCGAGACCCACAGGGATCTTGCCATTGGCGTAGTCGTCAATCCAGCGGAAGTCCTCGTCGTCCGAAGAGATGAAGGACATGTCGCCATCGTTGATGAGCAGCTCGCGCTGTGCTTCTTGCTCGTTGTCGATGACCGCACGGATCGGTAGTCGCTTGCCCACCTCGATAGCCTGACGAATCGTGGTCATGGCGGCATCCTCGCTGTCGATGTCACGCTTGCAGATCTCACGAAAGAGAACACGAACAGCCTCCTCCTCTTCGAGACGTCCTGCAGAGATGTAACCACCGACGAGCTTAGACGCTTTCAACAGGGCAGCGTGCTTCTCTCCCTCCTCAGCTTGCCGCACCATACGGCAAGCGAGGTTCAGTTTCATGTAGTCCGTGAACTCTCCGACCTTGGCTTCCTGCGGCTTCTCGCTCTTCTCAGAGGCGAATGCACCGAAAGCTTTGGACTCGGGGTTGAGGATCAGTTCTGGGTCGTAGGACTCAAAGCAAGCCCGTGACTCGTTGATGCCTGACTCGTCAACCTCCAAGTCGTACTGCTTGTGGAAGTAGGTGCGGAGGGCACGGAAGTGATCGCGGTGGCGTTCAGGGTTGGTGACTTTTACCAGAGCCTTGAGGCCATCACCACTCGGTGAAACCCAGCAGCTGTAGACGTAATCATCCGTAGCCAGAGCGCCTTTGGCCTGAGCAACATCAATGTGATCGAAGTCCAGAACAAGGATACCGCTGTGCTCGAATAGAGCATCGTCTGCACGCGACGCAAACTCACCGCTAAAGCATACGACAGGAAGTTTCTTCTTGGCGTCTTTGTTGCCAGACCGTACCGCATCAATCGTGGTTTTCGATTGGCCCTTCTTGATTCTGTCGAGGGCAGTCGACACGCTGACATGGTGTGGGGCGTTCTTGTCGAAGACGTTTTTGAAGAAGGTTACTTTCATTGTAGTCGTATTCAAGGATGAGTTCTAGGTAGTGAATGGCCTTCAGGATGTCCTCCGCCCCATTCTTCTGGCGGTGTCGTGTAACGTACTTGATAATGTTCCCTTCGATGAACGGGATGTTGTTCTTGAAGATGAACTCAGTCGGCTGGATTGGCATATCGTAGTGCTCTCCGCCTTCTTGTCTTTCTGATGCTTTCATATTGCGTTCCGATTTACCTTTCCAACGGGTTTCACGTCACTGACACTTCTCACGATTACATGGCGCTGACCCTTGTAGGCCTTGCCGTAAAGCTCTCGGTCGAGGCGACCCATCGTCTTGTGGTCGTGGGCCATGATGTCAGCAGGCGTTGTGTACCTGCTGACGACCCACTCTGATCGATGATGGATGAGCTTGCCCTTCTTGAAGGCAACCTCTGCAGTCATGTGGTAGATGTTCGGGAGATCTTCATTTCCCATTTCCGTCTGAGTTTATTCGCAATCCACTTCATAGACACCTTGCTACCCATGACGTCAGCGCAGTCGTCCTTGGTCAGGAGGACACTGTTGTCACCGTCCTTGTTGGGGATGATGAGCATGATGTACTTCTCTGTGAACTGAGGAATGTATACGTTGAATTCTTCGTCGTAGTCTTGCATGTGGCAGTGGAATGTGAGGTTTACATTGTCTTTGTTTCCGCAGAAAGAATAGGGACCGAGGAACGCGATGTTCCTCAGCCCCCACTCCATGGCTGCGTAGAGCCCTCCTACTTTAGAAGGGCAAGTCTGCAGACTCTTGCTCTGCATTGCTGTTTGCCTTCGCTGCACGCTTCTCCTTGGCAGCTTCGCTGTTAGGGTTGAAGACGCGAGCACATGCCTTGCCGTTCTTCGACATGAACAAAGTTACGTAAACGTTGCCGCCGTGACCCTGCTCGTTACGTGCGGTGACGTACTGGTCGAGCATGTCCTTGAGCTCGTGGTCCTTGAGGCGCAAGGTCCACGCTTGGATTTCTCCGTTGTCATTCAACTTGGGTTCGTCGGCCCAGCCAACGAGAACTGAATCATACTTCTGATCACTCATGATGTAATAAAATTTAAGATGTAAGAAAAAATTGTGATTGTAAATGTGTAAAGTAGGAACAAAACTGTTCCTGGGAGTGCGGCTTTGATAATCCCGTCAAACTTTGAATTCGACATAGTCTTGATCAGGTTGCTTGCCACCTTCGAGGAAGTTTGTAATGCGTTCGACGGCATCATTGAACTTCATCTCTCCAGTGAACAGGGTTTCGTCTGAACATTCCACCACTGCAGGCAGAAACGGATAGGTCTTCTCTTGGACGAGCCAGTAGAACTTCTTGACGCCAAACACCTTGCAGTAGATGTAGGCTTGGATGTCGTAGGAGAAGTCACGGACGCTGTAGCGAAACTTGTCTACAGCCTTGGTGGACTTGCTGTCTACGATGAATCCGTCGCCGAGGCAGTCAAGGAAGCCCTTCACTCTGATTGGGCCAAGCTGTTCGTTGAACTCGACTTGGTACTTGCCAGAGGACAGGTACTGGTCGATGAGTCCACAGCGTTCGAGGCGGTCAATCATCTGATTGGCCATCTTCCAGTCGGCAGGGGAGCAGAGCGTCTTACCTTGCTCTGCGGCCACGTCGATCAAGTGTTTCTGCATGTCCTTGTACTCCTTCGTGAGCTTGGGTCGCTTGGAAGCACGAGTCTTGTCAGAGCAGTTGTCGAGCACAGCCTCGTCTGATACTACCGAGTAGGTCTCGAACGCCTTGTCACGTTCGAAGAGAAGCATGTCGTAGAGGGTGCCGAAGGTGAGTGCAGGTGACTCAAACTTCAGCTCGCCCTTCATGTACTGGTCGAACTTAGCCATGTCGGTGAGTGCCACCTTCAGGGATGAGTACGACAAGTGTGGTTTGTTGTATCGCTCTTGCAGAGCGTCAGGGATGTTAATCATTCAAGTAGTTGTGAACGGTTGACTTGGGAATGCCTGTGCGCTTTGCAATCTCGCGGACAGACATGCCAGTCATCCGAAGGCTCCGAACCTGTGGGATGCGGTGCTCGTACTTGTAACGTGACGATGAACGCTTGCGACGCTCACGCAGCTCAAGCATGATGCCTGAGACTGCGAGCGTGGCGATAGAGCCGAGGAGTAGACCGAAAATAAACATCATCGCACGAACTTTTTGAGGCCAGCAACTTGCTTCTCGGTGAGTTGGTCTCCATACTTCTTGAAGATGGAGTCAAACGCCTTCTGCTTGTCGGTCTGTGACTTGATGTACGTCACAGCCTTGTCCATGATGTTCTCCACAGGGGCGTCCTCCTTGGTCGCGGAGGGTTGGTCCTGCTTTGCAATCGCATCTTGGACTTCATTAGCTGACGCAATAGACGTGTCGATTCCGATTCCGAGCATTGCCAACGCACGTCCGACGGCTGAGGTTTCGCAGTTTTCGACATAGCTTGTCTTGTTGATGTTTGATGCACCACGCACCTCGTGTGCTGTGCCTTGTGCCACGACGTGGCCGTCAGGTGTTACGATCGAGCAAACACACATGCACTGCTCGCCATCGATGAGCGGGAACTCCGTGAGGATGCCCCAGTTGTTGTACTTGTCCTCCTGACGGAAGAATTTGATGCGTTCGTTGACTTCAACGTACTTCTTGCCACGGATGTTCGTGGTCTTGAACTTGTAATTAGACATTGGTTGTGGATTGAATTTTTTCTTTCTCGTTAATCAAGAGCTTGATTGCATTGTCGATATACCGAATGCGGTCCACCTTGGCGGCCTCGTTCATGTATGTGTCTACAATGTAGGTCGCGGTCTCAAAGAGCGTGTCATACCCCTCCGCCCAAGCCATGTTGATGTCATGCTTGCGGCGGTAATGGATGATGGTTGTACGTTCTTTCTCCAGGGCGTGGGCAGCGATTGAATCGCCCACTACTTTGGATAGTGCAACACCCATGGCCTGACGTGGCAGGAGGTACTTGGCGTGTCGCTTCTCAGGTTCGTTCTGTAGTCCGAGGGTGTCGTAGAACATGTCGACAGCATGCTTGGACTGGTCTAGTAGGTTGTAGTGTTTCAGCAAAATTACGAAGTGATTTGTGTTTCTGCAAATTTTTCTCTGATTTTTTCTTGGATGTCGCAGTAAACCTGCATGGCGAGCATGACCTGATCGATCTTGTGCGTCACATCCTGAAGCGCGGCCTCCATGTCAAGAGGTGTGTACGACTGCCTGTCTGTGTACTGCGGGATGACCATCTCGTTGGCCTGGCGGCAGTGTGTAACAAACTCCGCCAGTCCTGCACTGATTGGCATCTTCACCCACTCTTGCACGTCGAACTCGATGATGTCCTCCATGGCAAACATGCGGGCCAGAACCACGGACTTGGAGTCCATGTCGTACTCGTTGATGATGAACTTAATCGCTTCCTCGTTCGTCATTGTCTTGGATGATGAATGGTTCGTCGTGAGTGTGGCGCTTCCACGCCAACTCAAGGTTGGGGGTGATGTAGATGCCTCCGTTGCGGAAGTAGCCGTACATCATGGTTGTTTCGTCACTCATTCTTGTCTTGAATTTTGTGGAGTTTGTTGAGTTCACGCTCCATCTTCCTGCGTCGAGCACGGGGCGTGTGGTTGTTCTTGTTGTTTGCGAGGTTCTCGTAGAACCTGCGTTCTTTGTCAGAAGCCATAACACTTGGCGGTTTTGTAGGAGCGAAACATTCGGAAGGCGAGGTCTTTGTAGTCAGGAGGTCCGAGGTTGCGCCTCTCTTGTCGGTTCTCCCACAATTCGTACTCCCTCACAAACTGGCGGAGGACAGCCTCTGACACATCCTCCGTGGTGTATGTGTTGTCGTCAATCAGCATCTGTCATAAAATCTTCGATTGGTTGCAATGGTGTGTTCATGAGGTTCGAGAGCCTGTTTTCTGAGTGCATGTCGCCCACCCAAGTGGTCTTTCTTCGGGGGCCGAACACGAAGCACAGAAACCTGTTGATTGTCCCGCTGTCTCGACCCGTGATTTCCTCCATCTCGGGAACCCTGATGCCACTCAAGTACATGCGGACCCAGTTAGATATGTCGGGTGTCGTGACCTTCTTGCGCTTTATGCTGTGACCATGATGCGACGGGGTAACTTCCATGCACCGACGCATGATTTTTCGGTCAAGCTCGATCAACTTGAAGTTGAGGTTGCCTTCGGCCTGCGGGGTGAGTTGACTCTCGTCAACCTTGATGTTTAACTTTTTCATATCAGAGTTTTTTGTAGAATTGGCGGTCACTTTTTTCCAGGTTTTGAGGGACGTACCGCTCCCCTCTTGCTTCTGCCCTCTCTGCGGCACGCTTGTGGTGCCGAGGAGAAGGCCAACGTTCATGTCTGATTCTGCCCATCGTAGTTCATTTTGAGTTTCATTTTGGCTTCCCAATCTCGAATCATGCAGTCGAGCATCATCTTGTCTTGGGGTGAGGCTGTTTCTTCGTAGCGGGCCAAGCGTCGTTCAATCTCCGCCCACTTCTTGTCCATGTACTCGTCGGTCATCGGTCTACTTCGTTAAGGCGGGACATCTTGCGTTGGAACATGGCGATTTGGTCCTTCTGCAGGTTGTTTGTTTCCCGAAGCTTCAGGTTCTCGTCGGTCAGCAAGGCCATGTTGGTCTTGAGTTCTTCGTTCTTGAGTTTGAGGTCGTTCACCGCATGCTCAAGGGCTGACTCACGTCCTGTCTGTTCGTGCCATGCCTTGGTTGCCGCCTGCTGACGGAACTCCATCGACTCGATGGTGGCTTGGGCACGGCTGATGGCTGACTCGCAGTATCGCACTGCGGCTTCGAGTTCGTTCTTGTTTTCTTGTACGGAGTTCATTAGTTCAGGCTTGATTGAAATTCTTGGTAGGTGAGGTAAGCACCCAACTCTGGGTTGCTCTTGGTTGCGGCCTTCGCCTTGGATGGGAGGGTGTAATAATACTCACCCGTCTTGGTGTCGGGGTTGGATGACCGAACGAGGCGGCCCTCCTTCCACATCTGGTTCATGGTGTCCTCGATGAGGTTGTAGGCACGTTGTCTTGCTTTGTTCATGTTTTGTCGTTTTAGTTAAATCCGTCTGTTCTGAGGATGCTCTCGAACTCCTCGTAGGTTACTCGTCTGAATGAATCTTCGTCGATGGTGAGGACAGGTTCCCCGTTGAACTTCTTGAGGGCTGTCGGCCATCGCTCTCGCGCTTGCTTGCGAGCCGATCGAATGTTGGTGGCCCACTCGTGGTTCCACCCGCCTTGCTTCCAGTTGAAGACGTAGATGTGCTTCCTCATCCGT
>FUFK010069012.1_pt1 | contig 11123 bp, 12 predicted proteins | sample 1021851 | NCBI WGS metagenome assembly FUFK01 (sample SAMEA51879418, study PRJEB19060) | metagenome
TTTTGTGATTATTGATCNCGCACAAAATGGAAAAATTAAAGTAAATTGATNTNNAGGCAAAGAGNATTCGAATACCTCACAAAGAGGTTGCCANAAANNCTTNAACCAATTCGNTCATAGCGTACCCNTGNTATTANTNAAGAAATNGCGAAAAGTCNGNCNCTANGCTTTATTGANACCNATNCTCATTNTTTGCATAGGNCTTGCGTGCNAGGACACCTTATGGAGAAAATTTGCTGNACTGNAGGTTGACAGTTTGGACCGAAAATAAAGAAACTNAACCATTGGTTGNGGNCCNATGNTCNTGCGGANGGCATTGGNTATTTACTAGGNGCNGCTCTCATTGAGGCATCTGAAAAAATAGNGCTTCAACCACGAATCTCCCAGTGGCGTTCCGAGTGCTAGATTTGATATAGATATTTAAAAAGTTCCTCAAAGTGATGCTGTAATAGAGCATAAGCATTCTGATTTTTATTATATTTTTGAGTTTCTTAAAAAGTCACGTCCAGGCAACGCTGTACCACACAGGCCTAGATTTGTATCAAACGATCAATTTAAAAAACATAGCAAAGCTAGTTCTATCGCGAGGTTGGTGTCAAAAACCAGATCCCAATTTCCCCCATTATTTGAGGAGGGCGGTGGCGCATCGCGATCCTAGGATGCCTTGTCATAATAAAGCCAGATTTGAGCAATAACTTTGGAATTTTTATTCCTATCAACACAATATATAGTGTATTAGTCTTATTGAATAACGACTTTTTGTAAACTCATTCGGGCTTGAGAAGATGGCGGGACATTCACAATTTAAAAACATTATGCATCGAAAGGGAGCGCAAGATAAAAAACGTGCTAAAATTTTTACACGTCTGATACGAGAATTAACTGTGGCAGCGAAAGCTAGCGCTGATCCAGATTCGAACCCGAGGCTACGAACAGCTATAGCTGCGGCAAGAGCGGCAAATATGCCTAAAGATAATATTGATAGGGTGCTTAAGAAAGCCACTGGCGGTGGAGAAGAAACAAATTATGAAGAAATTAGGTATGAGGGTTATGGCCCTGGTGGGGTAGCAATTATTATTGATGCTCTCACAGACAATCGAAATCGCACAGCTTCGGAAGTTCGAGCAGCATTTAGTAAATATGGTGGAAATTTAGGCGAGACAAACAGCGTTGGTTTTATGTTTGATAGAATAGGGTTGATATCATATCCAAAAGATTTGGTTTCTAGTGAGGCAGCTTTCGAGGCCGCAGTTGAATCAGGGGCCTCAGACGTCGAAGCAACCCAGTCAAGCTATGAGTTTATCTGCAGTCCGGAGGAATTNAATAACGTNCGGGAATANCTGGAAGACGAATATGGTCNACCGGAATCAGCTNGTTTGTCCTGGAAGCCNCAAAGCACTGTCGAGTTATCTGCAGANCAGGCCAGCACTCTTTTAAAATTATTAGATGTGTTGGATGACAATGATGACGTTCAGTCGACTGCTGCAAACTTTGAGATTAGTGATGAAGTTTTGGAAAAGCTAACGAATTAAGGCATGTTGGGTAAAATGACAAAAGGAAATTATACCAGAATACTAGGCCTTGACCCAGGATTGCGTCGCGCCGGGTGGGGAATAGTGGATTATGATGGCAGTAATATTCGTCACGTCGCCCACGGCACCATAACGCCTTCGCATAAACTGGACCTTGTAGAGCGGCTTGTTGTTTTACACCAGGACCTTCTAAAGATAGTTGAAGACTTCAAACCTGTTACAGCCGCTGCGGAAGAGACATTCGTAAATCAAAATGGTGCTTCTACTCTGAAGCTTGGTCTTGCCAGAGGAGTGTTGTTGCTCGCTCCGGCATTATCCAATATAGCGATAACCGAATATGCTCCTAATCGAATTAAAAAGTCATTGGTCGGGGTGGGTCACGCCAGTAAAGATCAGATAAAGATAATGGTTAGCAAATTTTTACCAANAATAAATGTAACATCTGCTGACTCTGCTGATGCACTCGCCGTAGCCATTTGTCATGCGCACTATCAAGGGGTGGATCTAAGGCTTCGGAGCGCCAATGANAAAAACCTNCGAAGAAAGTCGACAAAAACAATTTCTAATGGAATGAATGAACTAATAAATCGAGCATTAATCAAGGAAACACTAGGATGATAGGCAAGTTAACGGGTCGCCTTGATACCGTTAGTGATAATGGTGCTATTATCGACGTTGCTGGTGTTGGATATTCCGTGTTTGCGTCAAGTCGAACACTGAACCAGCTNGGNAGCGTNGGAGAGGTTGTGACAGTTTTGGTCGAGACGCATGTTCGAGAAGACCATATACATTTATACGCATTCTATTCGGACGATGAAAAGCGCTGGTTTCAAACGCTGCAAACGGTACAAGGCGTTGGTTCGAAAGCTGCTCTTGCAATACTAAGCGTGCTAAATTCAGACGATATTATGAATTCCCTTTTGAGTGAAGATAAAACAATGTTTGTTAGAGCCGACGGGGTTGGCCAAAAACTTGCGTCAAGGATTGTCTCCGAACTAAAGGACAAAGTAGATGGCGTCTTTGTAAACAATCCTAGCAATACTGAAATAATCAAAAATCAAGANAATGCNCTATTAGCAGATGCAATCTCAGCNATGGTGAACTTAGGGTTTAGCCGTTTTGAAGCGCAAAAAGCAGTATCTCAAGCTAGTAGCGAACCAACGAACACAGAAACATTAGACAAGCTTGTAGCTGCCACGCTTAAGGAGCTAGCTTCGTGAGTGAAGAGANTACAAGAAANAAAAATGAAANCGAGCGTATCGTNAACCCGGAAGTCGCTGAAGACGATTATCAAANTAGCTCCTTGCGACCTCAGAATTTGGAAGAATTTATAGGCCAGAGGCAAATCAGAGGCAATTTACGCGTTTTTATAGATGCTGCGAAAGGTCGCCAAGAAGCGATGGATCACGTCTTGTTGCATGGGCCACCAGGTTTGGGAAAGACAACGTTAGCGCAAATTGTAGCTCGCGAATTAGGAGTTAACTTTAGAATGACGTCGGGGCCCACTATTACAAAGGCCGGCGATTTGTCGGCTTTATTGACTAATTTATCACCTAAAGATGTTTTGTTTATTGACGAAATCCATCGTTTGAACCCAAGTATAGAAGAAGTACTTTATCCCGCAATGGAGGACTTTCAGTTAGACTTGATGATAGGAGAGGGGCCGGCAGCTCGATCATTAAGGATAGATCTACCGCCATTCACTTTAATCGCCGCTACAACTCGTTCCGGCTTGATAACGACCCCACTGAGAGATCGTTTTGGAATTCCAATGCGATTGCAATTTTATGCCGAAGATGAGTTAGAAGAAATAATCAAGCGAGCTGCCGACAAATTATCGTTCAACATAACAACCGATGGTGCAAACGAAATAGCAAGGCGATCAAGAGGTACTCCAAGGGTCGCAGGGCGCTTATTACGTCGCGTCAGAGATTTTGAAGGAGTTCTTTTTAGTGAGTTGATTGACGCAAAAGCTGCTGATGCAGCATTAGGGCGCCTGGAAGTTGATAACCTGGGTTTGGATGCTATGGACAAACGTTATTTNAATTGTATCGCCAGAAACTATTCTGGAGGTCCTGTCGGGGTTGATACACTGGCTGCGGCTCTCTCTGAACAAAGAGATGTTATAGAGGAAGTTATTGAACCATATCTCTTGCAACAAGGATTTATCGATAGAACCCCAAGAGGTAGAGTGCTTTCCTCAAATGCGTATGACTACCTCGGACTAAAGCCGAAGAAAAAGCAAGCTCAGCTTGAGATGCTGTCAAATGATGAGCGGGATATTTATCAGTCTATTNGGTCTGACGCTTATGATGAATAAAATAAATTTAGCAGATATACCNNNGTCTANTGGAATGCANAGTTTNAGAGCGAGNATTTATTATGACGCTACTGACGCAGGTGGTATTGTTTATCATACAGAATACCTAACTATTGCAGAACATGCTAGGACAGAAGCGCTAAGGGCTCTTGGATTTTATCAAAGTCGTTTGACTAGAGATAAAAATATTTTGTTAACGGTTCGTCGGTGCAACGTTGAATACACCACNCCTGCTTTCTTGGACGACTTGGTTGAAGTACGAACTGGNTTTAATAAGCTTACGGGCGCGCGGATTTTTCTTGAGCAAACGATCCATAGAATTAGCGAAAAAAAAACAACAGATGATTTGCTCGTTTCCATAGAAGTGGAAATTGCATGTGTTGGCGCAATGGGGAAGGCAAAGCGTTTGCCANAAGAGTTANAANAAGCNNTCTCNGNCAAATTAATCATAAACGAATTTTAGAAATGGTGGTCTAAATGGAGCAAGCTATTGTAGACAGTGTTCAGTTAGGAGGGTCGGTCGACAAAGACCTCTCCATAATGGGCTTATTTTTAGCTGCTGATCCAGTAGTGAAAGCAGTAATGCTCGGTCTCATAGTCGTCTCCATTTTCAGCTGGACGGTCATTTTTGACAAAATTCTTAAATTAAGGGGANTGAGGGCCCACGTTAGAGCTTTTGAGGATAGTTTCTGGTCTGGTGGATCTATTGAAGAGCTTTACGACAGAATAGGAAACAATCCGCACGATCCAATGTCTTTAGTTTTTTCAGAAGCAATGAGAGAATGGAGGAATTCTAGGGATCTTGCGCGGAAGAGTGAGGAGGCGAGAGGTAGCCTTCGAGCGCGCATTCAGCAAATAATGAATCTAACCATAGATCGCGAAATGGAACGTCTTGAGAAAAATATGTCGTTTCTAGCATCTGTTGGGTCGACCGCACCTTTCGTTGGTCTGTTTGGAACAGTTTGGGGTATAATGGACGCCTTCCAAGCCATTGCAGCGACTAAAACAACNGCATTATCTGTGGTCGCTCCTGGTATTGCAGAAGCGCTATTCGCAACAGCGTTAGGGCTAATTGCCGCTATACCTGCTGTAGTGGCATACAATAAAATNAGTCATGACCTGGACCGTTTTGCGCAAAACCTGGAGGGGTTTGCGGCAGAATTTATTTCTATACTCTCAAGAAACTTAGACAAGGGAGCGTAATATTGGGAGTGCAAACCAATCACCGCAGTGCCGAGCGGAAGAAAAGATCCCGGCCAATAAGCGAAATTAATGTTACGCCTTTCGTAGACGTAATGTTGGTGCTTCTAGTTGTCTTTATGGTTACGGCTCCCCTTCTTGTGCTAGGGATCCCCGTTCAACTGCCGAAAGTAAGTAAAGAGTATATAATTGCAGATGATGACACACCGTTGAATGTCGAAATTGATGAAAACAAGCGTATTTACATAAATAAAAAAGAGATAACGCTTTCTTCATTAGCACCTCAATTAGCTCAGATGAAGTCGGCAAACCCAAAAATCAAGGTGCATCTAAGAGGGGATGCGCGACTGAATTATGGAGCAATAGCGGTGGTGGCTGGTGAGATAAGGAATGGCGGCATTCAAGTAATTGCTCTAAGAACAGACCTAGCAAACCTGAAGAGTGAAATTGAGGCGTTTCCAAAAGAAAACGTTCAATAACCTCAGAGAATTTGGATGAAACTTGGGTTTATATCATCTGGTGCATTACACCTATTAGTATTTTTAATAGTTTGGCTTGGTTTGCCGCATATAAAGCGTGACCCACCAAAACTAGATGAGTTAATTTTTGTAAAATTAGCCGATGTAGCAAAAGTTACTAATCTGCCACCAGATATGGACACTGAGCCAAAAAAAAAGAGCAAGACTAAATCGCCGAATACAAAACAATCTGCAAAAAAGAAAAGGCCTTCACCTCTAGAAAACAAAAAACCTCAGTTAGCTAGAGATAAAACTGTTCCTGTACCTGAGGCGAAGCCGCGTGTACGGCCTAAGCCCGCAAAATTGAAAGCTACCAAACCTAAAACGAAGCCGAAACCCCGTCCGATGGTTAAAATAGGTAAGAAACCAAAACCGAAGAAGCGCCCTGTAAAAAAGCAGTTCACTAGTCTTTTGAAAAACCTGAAAAAAGAAAAATTAGATCAAAGGAACCGTAATGAAAAGAAAACGATAGGGGATAGACTGAGGAAATTATCCAAAAACCGCAGTAACGGCGACTTTCGGGAAGATCAAAAAGTGACGGTAAGTGAAATAGATGTGCTTCGTCAGCAAATTGCTGGGTGTTGGAATATTGCTGCGGGTGCTCGTCAAGCTGAAGCACTGAGCGTTGAAATTGAGATGAGAATGAACCCAGATGCAACTGTTCGAACGGCTCGGGTTGTGGATGGAGCTAGAATGAATTCTGACCCGTTTTTCCGAGCAGCGGCTGAAAGTGCTTTACGTGCTCTGAGCCACCCAGACTGCATTCCTTTAAAGCTGCCGGTCGGAAAATATGAGGTTTGGAAATCATTTACTTTCAACTTTGACCCAAAAAATATGTTACAGTGATTCGTGAAGGCTATTTTTTATGGAGACTAATTTGTTACGTTTAAAGTATCTAAAGATGCGGACANTTTGTATTTATTTTGCTGCTTTTTACTTGATATCCCAGAGCAGCCAGGCAGAGTTAAGGATAGACGTAACACAAGGGCGTGCTGATCCCATGCCAATCGCGGTTACCATTTTTAANTCAGATGGGATTAAAAATAAAAATGTTGGAAAGAAAATCTCGACTGTTATTTCAGCAAATCTGGAGCGTTCAGGCTTATTTGCACCGATAGACCCAAAAGCCTTTCTAGAAACGTCAATAGAAATGGATTTACGTCCTCAATTCGGTAATTGGCGTGTTCTTAATGCTCAAGCAATGGTCCACGGGGCCGTAAACATCGATGCCGACGGCCGATTAAACGTTCAATTTCGTCTTTGGGATGTTTTTGCTGAGCAACAAATGGTGGGAAATGCATATTTTACCACTCCAAAGAATTGGCGGCGTGTAGCACATATTATTTCCGATTTAATTTATAAGAGAATTACCGGAGAGGATGGCTATTTTGACACAAGAATAGTCTATATCTCAGAGAGCGGTGACTCAGACAAGCGAGTCAAAAGATTGGCAATTATGGACCAAGATGGAGCTAATCATCGTTTTCTAACTGATGGAACAGACCTCGTGTTGACACCCCGGTTTTCGCCAACCATGCAGGAAATTACCTACTTAGCCTACTATAATAAAAAACCGAGAGTTTATATCTTCAACATTGATACTGGCCAGCAGGAAGTTCTGGGCGACTTTCCCGGTATGACTTTTGCTCCTAGGTTTTCGCCAGATGGGTCAAAAGTTATTATGAGNCTTGCAAAAAACGGTGTTACGGATATCTATACAATGGATTTGGCGACTAGAAGGGTTCAACAACTAACCCAAAGTCCTTCTATTGATACATCTCCAACATATTCCCCCGATGGTTCACGGATAGTCTTTAATTCTGATAGAGGTGGCACGCAACAGCTATATGTTATGAATTCAAACGGTCGCGGGGTTAAAAGAATAAGTTTTGGAAAGGGTCGTTATGCAACGCCTGTTTGGTCGCCGCGCGGCGACTTGATAGCGTTTACAAAGATGTTTAAAGGTAAATTTTTTATTGGAGTGATGCAGCCTAATGGTAAGAATGAGCGGATTTTAGCTAGTGGTTATCTTGTAGAGTCGCCGACTTGGGCACCAAATGGGCGTGTTTTGATATTTTTTAGGCAAATGGAACCGACAGCAAACGGTGTTACTAGATCTGTAAAATTATTTTCAATCGATTTGACCGGGTACAATGAGCGTGAGATTATTACTCCTTTAGATGCCTCAGACCCTGCATGGTCGCCGCTTAACCCCTGAAATTGAGAGCAAATCGAATTTTATTTGTAATTTAGTTTATTTTGTTTGGTTTATTCCTTGGCACTCTGTTACAAGGTAAATGATATTTATATTTTGCGTTCGGGCCCAAAATGGTCTGGATGTCCGAGCTAACTATGTTTTTTAAGAGGTGGATTATGCGACTAAAGATTTTAGCACTTTTGGCCTCCGTTGTCTTGGTATCTGCTTGCGCTCAGGATCAAGACATATCCAGCGGATCGAGTGGAACAGGTACGGTATCAAGTACTACTGGTTCATCCACTACCAGTGGAGCTTCCACTGGGGTAGGATCATCGGCTCTACAACCAGGTTCAAAAGAAGAATTTATAGCCGAAGTTGGTGATAGAGTTTTCTTCGGATATGATAAATCAGATCTGACCCCATCCGCCCAATCGACACTGGATGGCCAAGCACTATGGCTTCAAAAATATCCAAGTGTTCGTGTTACGGTCGAAGGGCATTGTGATGAAAGAGGTACTCGNGAGTATAACTTGGCATTAGGAGAGCGACGAGCAAGCTCCGTGAAAGATTACTTGGTCGCACGGGGGATCGATGGTGGACGAATTAGTACAATAAGTTACGGTAAAGAACGTCCAACCGCGCTTGGTAACAATAAAGGTGCATGGATGCAGAACCGCAGAGGTGTAACGGTTGTAGACTAGTTTACTTTTTAGTAATTAGTTTTAAAGGCGCCATCTAAATTATATTGGGTGGCGCCTTAATTTCTACACATTTTAAAAATATGACGTAGTTGTTTAGAGAATGGGCATAATAATAGCTGGCATCGGATTATGCGGAATAAATTATCGCAGACACTAGGTTTATTTTGGCTTTTTATTTTTTTTATCCAGGCCGTTTCGCAAAATGCGGACGCGCAGTCTAGTTCCAATTCCGATATTGATAATCGACTAAAGCGTCTTGAGCTCGAGATAAAAGATCTTCACATTCACCTTTTTTCAGAACAAAGATCAGATAGTGTTTCAAAGAAAATTTCAAGGAACGACCGAGAAGACACAAATACTCTAGAAAAACAAGTCTTTCCAAAGAAAGATTCTGTGGCGAGTACGATAGTTAAACTCCAAAATCTTGAAGCACTAGTTAGGTCACTTCAAGGTGTTACTGAAGAGCTAAACAATCGGCTCGATAACCTAATCTCGGACCTGGATGCGCGTCTAGCGTCGTTGGAAGCAAAAAATTTAATAAGGAAAAACTCAGAACAAACCACGGGCATGCTCGACGATAAAAAATCGAATGGAAGTGAAATTGTCGTATCCAATCAAGTATCGAAGNCTGGTNTTCTAGGGTATATAAGTAGCGATGATCTTGTTAAAAAACAAATCCAATCTTCTCGTAATCCANAAGACGCAAGAANGGCGGCTAAACANAACCGGAAGGCCTTATCAAGTATAAATTTGGGTTCTGCCAAAAAGCAAAAACGATTGCTACCAGAGGGTGATGCCAAAACAAGATATCAATCCGCTTTTGGATATTTGCGTAAAAGAGAGTTCCGAAAAGCAGAGCTTGCACTGAAAGAATTTTTGACTACGCATCCCGATGACCCTCTAGTACCGAATGCTNTGTATTGGTTAGGAGAGACTTATTACACGAGGGGAAAATACGAAGACGCCGCCGAAATTTTTATTTCTGGCTACGAGCATCACTCTAAAAGTTCTAAAACTCCAGATAATCTGCTAAAATTGGGNCTGTCGCTTCTCAAATTAGAACGTCGAGCGGATGCCTGCATTGCTTTTGCGCAGCTGTTATCAGAATTTCCAAATAGCTCGAAAAGCTTGATTCGCCGAGCGATAAATGAGCGTAAGCGCCATGGTTGTGCGGCATAAGAGCATTGATCTTAGATAACACAAATAACTTCACCATTCATCCGATTGATAATCATGAATTTCTAAAATTGATGCAGGGGTCGGATATAAATGGAAAATATCAGCACGTTGCCGTTGGTGTTTCAGGAGGTGTAGACAGTTTAGCTCTTTGTTTGCTGGCGCAAACGTGGGGGCAACAAAATGGTATCAAAATAACGGCANTAACCGTTGATCACGGTCTTAGGAAAGAGTCAGCGAGAGAAGCTGCGCAAGTGAAGAGCTGGCTGACGAGACGTGGAATTCCGCATGTGACACTTATGTTAAATGAACCCTTTCCACGCTATGGAATTCAAGCTTTTGCGCGTAAATGGCGATTTCAACTTCTNGGAGATTGGTGCAGAATTAACCTGGCAGATGTGGTGATGTTAGCTCATACGATTGAGGATCAGATGGAAACTATTTGTATGCGCATTTTGGCGGATAGTGGACCTGAAGGCTTAAGCGGAATACGCCGTAACACCGTTGTTGGGGGCTTACGCATACTTCGTCCTTTATTGAAAATTTCTAAAGGTCGCCTTATAGCAACTTGTAGTGCCTTTAACCAAGATTGGGTCGTCGATCCCAGTAATCAAGACACGAGATATTGCCGAGTAAAAATTAGGCAACTGATGCCATATATCGAGAAAGCGGGGCTTGAAAGTAATAAAATGGTCAGGCTTGCATCTGCAATGGAAAAACTGAGGAACGCTTTCAACAACTTTTCTGTCAGTTTTATTAAAAACAATGGTGGAATACTTAAAACGGGCATAGCTTGGATCAATTTGTCGAGTTTCGAGAAATTGCCGAACAAATTCAAGGAACTTTTGCTACTTCGACTGTTGGTTATTATCGGTGGAGCGTCATGGCCATCAAGTAAAAAAAAGATTAATCGTTTGATCGATAGTTTGAAACAAGAAAAGGTTACCAGGATCACACTTGGTGGATGCGTGATTGAAAAGACAATTTTGGGTAAAATTTGGATTTATCGAGAGATAAAAAGAAGATGCCTTTCAGTTGTTATAATGCCTGGTGAAAAACGTAGATGGGATAACAGGTTCGAAGTATTCCAAAATTTTGATAAAAAGCTGATTCTAGAACCTCTAGGGGAGCAAGGGTGGAGAACGATCAAAAGAAAAGGAATATCAGATTTTTCAGATATTTTCGATTTTTCGATGCCTTTTCATGCAAGAATAACGATTCCAGTAGCTAGAAGCCTTGACGACAGCCTTATCATACCCCACTTTGGTGTAACGGATCTAACCAATTGCGGAAAGCCGTTGAATGTTGTTTCCTGTGACTTCAGGCCCGACGCTTCTTGGGCCTGTGATCTTCAAGCCCCAAAGATTTAGGGCTTCAGTCGACTTGATAAAGCCTTTTTTGGGATTTTTACATATACGCAATGTTAATAAGTTTATACGAGGACTTTTAAGTGAATAAATTCGGCCGAAACATAGCTTT
>FUFK010720201.1_pt1 | contig 11122 bp, 10 predicted proteins | sample 1021851 | NCBI WGS metagenome assembly FUFK01 (sample SAMEA51879418, study PRJEB19060) | metagenome
GACCTCGTACCGGTGGCGGTGCCTTTCATCAACGTACGGTTGACCGTAGGCAGCCTCCGCTTGACTTCCCGCCAGCAACTTCGCCGGATACAAGCCCAGTCGCATCGTTCCGCCCATGTCGCGATCACCCGAGACCACATCACGCTGATCGGCCAGCGTGGAGACGACCGGGTGGGGTGTGGACTCGTCGAACTCCAAGGAGTTCGCTCCCTCGAGACCCGCCATGGTGCGGGCGAATTCGATCACCATGCACTGCAGACCCAAGCACAATCCCAAGGTCGGCACACCGTTCTCTCGGGCGTAGGTAAGTGCCCCGAGTTTGCCTTCGATGCCCCGCACCCCGAAACCGCCGGGAACGCAGATGCCATCGAGGTCGGCCAGGTTGCGCGCTGCACCCTCGGGCGTCGCACACTCGTCGCTGGACACCCACCGCAGGTGCACTCTGCAATCGTTCTGGAAGCCGCCCGCGCGAATGGCTTCGGTGACGGACAGGTACGCGTCCGGCAAATCGATGTATTTGCCGACCAAACCGATCGTGACTTCACTCGACGGGTTGTGCACGCGGCCCAGCAGGTCATCCCAACCCGTCCAGTCCACATCGCGGAACGGCAGATCGAGGCGGCGCACCACGTATGCGTCGAGGCCTTCACTGTGCAGAACCTTCGGGATGTCGTAAATGCTCGGGGCGTCAACGGCGGCCACCACCGCTTCGGCGTCGACGTCGCACATCATCGAGATCTTCCGCTTGATGCTCGTCGGAACCGGACGATCCGCCCGCAGGACAATCGCATCGGGCTGGATGCCGATATTTCGCAAGGACGCGACCGAATGCTGCGTCGGCTTCGTCTTCAACTCCCCCGACGGACCGATGTAGGGCAGCAAGGACACGTGCAGGAAGAAGACATTGTCACGACCCACCTCGTGACGGATCTGCCGAACCGCCTCGAGGAACGGCAACGACTCGATATCTCCGACGGTGCCCCCGACCTCGGTGATGACGACGTCCACGTCCGATCCGGCCATCCGGCGAATCCGTGCTTTGATCTCGTTCGTGATGTGCGGAATCACCTGCACGGTGTCGCCGAGGTACTCGCCGCGACGTTCCTTCGCGATGACGGTGGAGTACACCTGACCCGTGGTGACGTTCGCCGATCCCAGCAGGTCGGTATCCAAGAAGCGTTCGTAGTGCCCGATGTCCAGGTCTGTTTCCGAACCGTCGTCGGTGACGAAAACCTCTCCGTGCTGGAACGGGTTCATGGTCCCGGGATCGACGTTGAGATAGGGATCAAGCTTTTGCATCGTGACGCGCAGACCGCGCGCTTTCAGGAGATTTCCCAGCGACGACGCCGTCAGCCCTTTGCCCAGCGATGACGCCACACCACCGGTGACGAAGAGATGTTTGGTTTCCGAGGAGGAGGAACGGGGCATATCCACGGAAGACCAGACTACCGCGCCCGTTACGTCGGCGCTGCCACACCTCGCGGCGCGCCGCCCTCCCGCTCGCGTTTGGCTACCTCCAGCAGTTCTTGTGCGTGCGCCGCGCCGGTGGACGACCCCTCGAGTCCGCTCAGCATCCGGACCAGCTCGGCGACCCGCTCGTCGCCGTCGACGCCGCGCACACTCGCCGCTGTCACGGCACCGTTCGAGCCCTTCTCCACCACAAGATGATGATCGGCAAACGCCGCGACTTGCGGAAGATGGGTCACCACGACCACCTGCGTGGACGCCGCCAGGCGCGCTAGTCGCCGACCCACTTCGACCGCAACCGCGCCGCCCACTCCCGCGTCGACCTCGTCGAAGATCATCGTGGGCGTCGGGGCGTTGTCGGCCAGAGCAACTTCGAACGCGAGCGCCAAGCGCGACAGTTCACCACCTGAGGCACCCTTGCCGATGGGGCGTGGATCGGCTCCCGGGTGCGGAGCGAGCACGATGCGCACGTCGTCTGCGCCGTGCGGGTGCAGATCGGCAACATCGGTGGACACCTCTGCATGGATGCGGGCTTGTGGCATCGCGAGATCGTGCAGTTCTGTTTCGACGCGGCCAGCCATCGTAGCGGCGGCGTCCCGACGGCACTGGGACAGAGCGTCTGCCGCTTCCCGCGCCTGCTCGGCGAGGAGTTCCTCGTGCCCGGCGAGTTCCTCGACGCGATGCGACCCACCGTCGACGGCGTTCACCCGGGCTTCTGCCTCGGCTCGCCACTGCAACACGTCCTCCACCGTCGCGCCATAGGACTTACACAGGGCCTTGAGTCGAGACCGCCTCTCCTCCACCCAGGCCTGACGCGCCGGATCCGCGTCCAGGTTGCGCCGGTAATCGCTGAGTTCGGCATCGATGTCGGCGATCTCGGTGGCTGCGTGCGACAGGCGCACCCCGAGCTCGCGGAGGCGATCGTCGACGTCGGCCATCAACGCGAGGTGCTCCCCGGCGCGGGAGATCATGCTGATCACCGACGAGGTGTCGACGTCTTCTCCCTGACCACTCAGCAGGCTGCGCGCGCTGACGGCAGCGTCACGAAGCCCGCCGGCGTGCTCCAGCACCGCCGCCTCCGCGTTTAACGCATCGTCCTCGCCGCGTTCCGGCGCCACCTCGTCGATTTCCGCGATCCCCAAGCGAAGCAGGGTCGATGTCCTTTCACTTTCCGACAACGACGCCCGCAGCTGTGACAGCTCTTGTTCGACGTCTTTCCACTCCTGCCACACCGCTTGGTACGTCGTGAGGGCCTCGCGCACCCGGACGCCGCCGAACCGATCCACAAGGTCACGCTGCGCAGCGGCCTGTCGCAGACGCGCCTGATCAGCCTGTCCGTGCACCGAGACAAGAACAGACCACACCTGCGTCAGGGCGGAGACGGGCACCGGACGACCCGAGAGATGCGCCCGCGACCTGCCGTTTCCCGACACTGTGCGACGAGCGATAAGGGCGTCGTCTTCGATGTGGACACCGAGGTCCTCGAGCACGTCACCGAGCAGCTGCTGACGTTCCTCATCAACTGTCACGACGGCGTCGACTTCGGCCTGCTCGCCGGATTCCCGCAACTGTCCTGACTCCGCTCGGGCGCCGCGCAGCAGTTCGATACCCGACAGGATCATCGTCTTGCCGGCCCCGGTCTCACCGGTGATCACCGTCAACCCGGGACCGAGGTCTACCTGGGCATCGGCGATGACCCCGATGCCCTGGATGCGCAGCTGTTCGATCATTCGCTACTGCTCACGGGCGCTGACGCCCACGCCAACCGTCGACCGGCAGATCGAACTTCGCCACCAGACGATCGGTGAAGGGGGCCGGTGCCAGGCGGGCGAAGCGCACCGGTTGCTCATCGGCGGAGACGACGAGCCGATCACCGGGAAGAACATCGATGGTCCGGCGTCCGTCGGCCCACAAGACGGCCTGCGACTCCGGCTCGAGATCGAGGACGATGGAACTGCTCGGGGACACCACCAGCGGCCGCGCGAAGAGTGCATGGGCGCTCAGGGGCACCACGAGAAGAGCGGCAACCTCCGGCCACACCACCGGCCCACCCGCGGAGAACGCGTACGCGGTGGATCCCGTGGGTGTCGCGCACACAACACCGTCGCACCCCCACCGGGATAACGGTCGACCATCAACTTCGACCAAGACGTTGATCATGCGCTCCCGAGTGCCCTTCTCCAGGCTCACCTCGTTCACCGCCCACGTTCCCCCGACACGGGTGCCATCGCGAAGAACCGACACGTTCAATCGCGTGCGCTCCTCGACGGACCACCGGCGTTCGATCAACGACTCAACGACGAACGTGACGTCCTCGGGTTCCGCCTCGGCGAGAAAACCGACATGGCCGAGATTGACCCCCAGCAATGGTGTTCCGGGTTCCGCGAGTTCTGCGGCCCGCAGGATGGTTCCGTCGCCGCCAAAGACCACGACCACATCGGCCCCCACCCGACCCCCGGAGGGATCGGCAGCCAGATCCGACGCAAGTAGTTCAATCCCCGCGGTGGACGTCATGTCGAGTGCCTCGATGTCCTCCGTCACGCCGCTGATGTGGGCACCGGACTCGACGAGCGCCTCGACGACCGAGCGGGCCACGGGGCGTGCGTCGGCGTTCGCCGTGTTGACCACCACGAAGACGCGCACCGGCGCGGATGCCGTCATTGCGGACCCTCCTGCACTGCCCGGGCGATCGCCGACTCAATCTCGGCTGCTGACAAGCCCGCGGGCAAGCCAGCAGACAACCCGGTCGACAGGCCGGCTGAGACTCGATCCTCGCGCTCCATAGCGCCATCATGCTCGCTCGGCTCGGCCGCGTCACCGCCGACCTTGCCCATCCACAGGAAGTACTCGACATTTCCTTTGGGGCCCGGAAGCGGACTCGCGGCCACCCCGAAGATCGCCAGTTTCTCGGCCTGGGCGGCCGTGACCACGCGGGCCACTGCCTCGCGTCGAAGGTCCGGGCTGGTCACCACTCCCGAGCCAACTCGTTCCTTGCCCACCTCGAACTGCGGCTTGACCATCAGGACGAGGTTCGCCGCGGGTGCGGCCACAGTGACCAGAGCCGGCAGGACGGCGGTGAGCGAAATGAACGACAGGTCAGCCACCACGAGATCCGGCAGGTAGGGCAACTCATCACGCGAGGCGTCGAGGTGTCGAACGTTCGTGCGCTCGAGGACCGTGACCCGATCGTCAGATCGCAACGACCACGCCAACTGCCCGTACCCGACATCGACGGCGATCACGTGGCGAGCACCCCGCTGGAGGAGAACCTGGGTGAAGCCACCGGTCGAGGCTCCGGCGTCCAGCGCATTCGCATCCCTGACGTCGAGACCTAACGCGTCCAGGCCTCCGATCAACTTGTGGGCGCCTCGGGAGACAAAGTCCGACCCGGGTTCGGCGACCAGTTCGATCGGGGCTGCGTCGTCCACCTGGGTCGCGGCTTTCGTTGCGGTAACTCCCGAGACGCTGACCCGGCCCCCTTCGATCGCGGCACGGCCTTGCTCGCGAGAGGACACGAGACCTCGGCGCACTAACTCGGCGTCTAACCGACGTCGGGTCATGACGGACTCCTACCCGGACGCCTCGTCCTCGGCTACCAAGCCGTTGAGCGTTGCCCGCAGCGCGCTCTCTACTTCTTCGAAGACACCCACGTGCTGTGTCACATCGGTGTCGGCGAGTGCATGCAGGGGATCGAGTGCACCGTCGACGTCGGCGTTGCCGGTGGGCTCCCAGACCGGGAGCACTGCATCGGGAGACGGCGTTACCTCCGGCGCCACTACCTCGTCGACGACGAGAACGTCGTCGATCGAAACGTCATCGCCCGAAACAGCCTCGCTCGAGATACTTTCACCGAAGCCGTCTTGATTAGGAGCCGGATCCCACTCACCCGACGTCATTCAGGGACCACTTTCTTCTTCACCTTCGGCGCTGGCGCGGGCGTCTCGTCCCCGCCGGCGGACGGTGCATCAGACGCGGTCGAAGGTGCGTCGGCTCCGCTCTCCAAACGCTCCACGCGAGCCCGCAGTGCGGCGAGTTCGTCTTCGCGGACGAAACCCAGACGGCCGACCGCCCGATCCACCTCGGTGCGGATCATCTCCATGAGCGCTTCGCGGTTTTGCTGCGATGTCACCAGGAGATCATCGGCGATGTCCTGCACCGACTCCATGGCATCGGAGGACTTACCGGTCCATTGCATGCCCTGGTTGACCAACGCCGACGCCGCATCGCGCGCCTTCGCCGCGGTCACCTCGGTCAAACCGGTGGCTAATTGCACGTAGCCCTTCAACGCATCCATCACCATTGCCGCCTCCTCGCGCTCCACCCTAGTGCGCCAGCAACGCCCGTCCGTGGCATCGATCGTTCCCTGGTGAAACAGTTACGGGTGACGCAGGTCCTCGGCAAGCGCGCTGCACGCACTGACCAGCGCCGGATCACTCTCTGACAGCGGCTCGATACCTGCCCAACTCCGAGCCAGCAGCCGCCGCACCTCCCCCAGAGCCCCGCCACCCGACGCCTCGGTGTCGGCGATGCGGGCACCGTCCACGCTGTCGGCCAGGGCCCGAAGATCCGCCGCGAGGTACGTGGGTCGAAACTCTGGGTCGACCGACACCAACGTTGAGAGGTCTCGCGCCTGCACCACTCCGGTGAGAACCAACACGGACTCCATGCCCGCTCGATTCGCCCCGCGAATATCGGTATCGACGCGATCACCGATAACGAGCGGCGTGCCCGCCCCCAATCGCTGGGCCGCTACCTCGAAGAGCAACGGTTCTGGCTTTCCCGTAACGGCGTCGGGTTGTCGACCGAGGGTGGCACTCAGCGCGGCAACGAGTGCCCCGTTTCCCGGCGCCAGCCCCCGCTCGGTCGGCAGGCTCGTATCCGGGTTCGTGGCCACCCAGAGCGCTCCGGATTGGATCACGTACCCGGCGTTGGCGAGGTCACTCCAACACACCTCCATGCCCAAGCCTTGAACGACGGCCACCGCACTGGGGTCTGGTTCACGAACGGGGACAAACCCCGCCTCGAGCAAAGCGTGGTCGATCCCCGCTCCACCCACGACGAAGACGTGGGCCGATGCAGCGATGTCGTGCTGGGTGAGGAATACGGCGGCGCCCTGCGGAGAGGTCACCACGTTGTCATCGTCGGCAACCAGGCCCAGACCACGAAGTTTCTCCGCGACGACCCCGGGTGCGTTCGCGGCGTTGTTCGTCACGACGCACCATGGCCGAGACTGCGCCACTTCGGTCATCGCGTCGATGGCGTACGGCACGGGCGCGGATCCGCGATACAGGACACCGTCGGCATCGACGATGAAGCCGTCGAAAGCGTCAATGAAGGTGCCCGGTACGGTCATGCCTACACCGACCCGGGCGACCCGGGCGACCCGGGATCATCCAGCGGGTTCGCCCCGTCGGCGGCGGAGATAGGTCCGATGAGAGGCAACCCCGCTTCGGATCGTGCCCGCAACGTCGCTTTGACTTGACCGAGCGCCTGCCCGTACTCCGCACGATCGGGCCGCATGACGAATGCCATCGACAGGTGATCGCGGGCGGAGGGGAATTGTTGTCGGCGCCACAGGGCCATGCCGAGAGCGTAGTGCGCGTAATCGTCGTTCGGTGATTGCTCGACGAGCTCGGTCAGTACTTCAATGGCTTCGTCGTAGCGACGTGCTTCGAACAACGCCCGACCCAGCGTCTCGGCGACCGCCGGCGTCGCGTCGGTGCGTTGCACCCGCTCGAGGAGGACTACGGCGGCGTCAGGGTTGCCCTCGGACAACAGACGCTTCGCGCGGTGGAACCACTCATAGATGTCCCCTTCCGGTGCTCCTGTGTGCGAGGGGCCGACGTCCACCACCGAATGGTCGCATGTCGATCTACCCACCGACTCGATGAACCAACACGGCTACCAGCAACTACCTCGTGGTCGCGGCCTGGAATTCGGCCGGTGTTGCCGACAACCGACCGAGTGTCCCGCCACAATGGCGATGTGGACGATCACACCCCGGCACCAATCATTTCCGACCTCGGCGATGACGTGTACTCGATCGACACTCAGATGGCAGGGCACACCGGCATCACCGCGAGTTACCTCATCCGCGGGTCCCGCCCGTGCCTGGTGGAGACCGGGACGGCCCTGTCCGCGCCGACGGTCGTGTCCGCCCTAGCCGAACTTGGAGTGAGTGCCAACGATCTCGCGACGGTCGTGGTGACGCATATCCATCTGGACCATGCCGGTGGCGTGGGTGACATCGCCGCCGCCTTCCGCCAGGCCCAGGTCGTCGTGCACGAGCGCGGTGCGCGCCATCTGGCCGACCCCACCAAACTCGTGGCCAGCGCCATGCGGGTCTTCGGCCCCGACATGGACCGGCTCTTCGGTCCGCTGATCGCCACACCCGCGGAGCGTTTGACGACATTGAGCGACACCGGAGAGGTCGATCTCGGTGACGGTCGTCGCTTAGAGTCCTTTCACAACCCGGGACACGCGTCTCACCACGTGGCCCTCGTTGATTCTCAGACCGGAGACCTCTACACGGGCGATGCTGCCGGCGTCTTCGTGCCGGATACCGAGGAGATCCGACCGGCAACACCCCCGCCGGATTTCGACCTTGACCTTGCGCTGTCGTCTCTGCACCGGATGCACGATGCTTCTCCCACCCGGCTGCTCTTCAGTCATTTCGGCCCAGTCACCGACATCGATCGCGTCTTCGAAGAATCCGAGGCGGAACTGCACTACTGGGTGGAGCAGGTGTCGCAGGCGTATCACGCAGGGCTCGACTTGGAGCACGCCGTGGCGATGGTCCACGAAAAGGATCGAGAGCGGCATCACGACTTCTACTCAGATCACGAGCGCGTTGCCAAGTTCGAGGAGCTCTCGAGTACGCAGGCTCAAGTGTCCGGCATCTGGAGATGGCTCGAGAAGAGCACGGCCTCGACGTAACCCTGGACCCGTTCCTTACCGATTGCTACCGATCGGGCCCGGACCGCCCGTTCGTGGGGTTCACGCCGTGGTTCGCGTGTGTGCGTCGGTGAGTTGGTCCACGTCTTCCCGCGCCACCGTGGCGAACCACTGGTCGGCCTCCTCGTGTCGCCCGAGCGCCTCGAGCGTTGCCGCGTAGGCGTAGCGAAGTCGCAGTCGCTCCGCAGTGTCCGGGCCGTTCACCAACTCCGGAACGTCTAGCATCACCAAGGCCGCTTCATGCTGACCCGCATCTCCGCGGGCACCGGCACCGACAATGATCGCTTCAATCTTCAGTGCCGGGTCCGAGGGTCGAAAGCCTTTCAGTACCTCGAGCGCTCGCTCGGGGCGACCGAGCCCCCGCTCACAATCAGCCATCATCGGAATGAAGGAGTCGTCGCCGGTCATCCGTCGCACGGCTCGGAACTCGGACAACGCGTCCGCGTAACGTGCCTTGCGATACGACGTGATTCCGTGGGCTTCTCGGACGCACGCCACGCGACCCGCCAGACGTTTGGCCTCCTTGGTGAACCCCAGAGCCGACTCGGGCTCATCATCTTCTAGCGCCCACTCGGCGGCCACAAGAAGGCAACCGACACGGTCGCGCATGTCTTCCGGCAAGGTGCGCAACTCGTTGATCACCGACGGATCGAGCTCGGCGGGATCGACCCCCTCGGGAATGCGGGGCCCGCGCGGCTGGCTGGGTTCCTGCGGACCGCGATCACCGCGCTGATCACGGTGACTTCGCTTGTCGTGATGTCGCTTGTCCCGGTGTTGTGGCTGACGTCGCCGATTGCCCGGACTCCGCGCTGGACGCTGTTGGCTCGCGCCTGATCCGTTCGTCACCGTCCTAGCCTCCTACAAACGTATGCGGAACAAACAAAGGCCACCCGAAGGTGGCCTTTGTGAAAAATGTCCGGCGGCGTCCTACTCTCCCACGAGGTCCCCCTCGCAGTACCATCGGCGCAGAAGGGCTTAGCTTCCGGGTTCGGAATGGAGCCGGGCGTTTCCCCTTCGCCATGACCGCCGAAACTCTATTGAGATGTGGTGGTTTCCCGACCGAATCTCGGGAACCGCACAGTGGACGCGAGTGTGTGAAGTAAGCAAGTCCTCGGACTATTAGTACCGGTCAGCTCCACACATTGCTGTGCTTCCACATCCGGCCTATCAACCCAGTCGTCTAGCTGGGGTCCTTACCTGGTAAACCAGTGAGAGCCCTCATCTTGGAGTGGGCTTCCCGCTTAGATGCTTTCAGCGGTTATCCCTTCCGAACGTAGCTAACCAGCCGTGCCCTTGGCAGGACAACTGGCACACCAGAGGTTCGTCCGTCCCGGTCCTCTCGTACTAGGGACAGATCTCCTCAAGACTCTTACGCGCGTGGCGGATAGGGACCGAACTGTCTCACGACGTTCTAAACCCAGCTCGCGTGCCGCTTTAATGGGCGAACAGCCCAACCCTTGGGACCGACTCCAGCCCCAGGATGCGACGAGCCGACATCGAGGTGCCAAACCATGCCGTCGATATGGACTCTTGGGCAAGATCAGCCTGTTATCCCCGGGGTACCTTTTATCCGTTGAGCGACGCCGCTTCCACATGCCGGCGCCGGATCACTAGTTCCGACTTTCGTCCCTGCTCGACCTGTCAGTCTCACAGTCAAGCTCCCTTGTGCACTTACACTCGACACCTGATTGCCAACCAGGCTGAGGGAACCTTTGAGCGCCTCCGTTACTCTTTGGGAGGCAACCGCCCCAGTTAAACTACCCACCAGGCACTGTCCCTAATCCGGATCACGGATCGAGGTTAGACAGCCAATACGATCAGAGTGGTATTTCAACGATGACTCCACCCGAACTGGCGTCCGGGCTTCCAAGTCTCCCACCTATGCTACACAAATCGAACCGACCACCAATACCAAGCTGTAGTAAAGGTCCCGGGGTCTTTCCGTCCTGCCACGCGTAACGAGCATCTTTACTCGTAGTGCAATTTCGCCGAGTCTGCGGTTGAGACAGCGTGGAAGTCGTTACGCCATTCGTGCAGGTCGGAACTTACCCGACAAGGAATTTCGCTACCTTAGGATGGTTATAGTTACCACCGCCGTTTACTGGCGCTTAAGTTCTCAGCTTCGCTCCGAAGAACTAACTGGTCCCCTTAACGTTCCAGCACCGGGCAGGCGTCAGTCCATATACGTCGTCTTGCGACTTTGCATGGACCTGTGTTTTTAGTAAACAGTCGCTTCCACCTGGTCTCTGCGGCCGTAGCCAGCTCAGGGAGCAAGTCCCATCACCAGCCGCGGCCCCCCTTCTCCCGAAGTTACGGGGGCAATTTGCCGAGTTCCTTAACCACAGTTCACTCGATCGCCTCGGTATTCTCTACCTGACCACCTGTGTCGGTTTGGGGTACGGTTACATATAAGCTGAAGCTTAGAAGATTTTCTTGGAAGCATGGCATCGACTACTTCACTCGATCTTTCGAAAGAGCTCGTTATCACCTCTCGGCCTGGGCAACCCGGATTTACCTAAGTCACCAGCCTACTAGCTTGAACGCGGACAACCATCGCCGCGCTAGCCTAGCCTTCTCCGTCTCTCCATCGCAATAATTGCAAGTGCACGAATATTAACGTGCTTCCCATCGACTACGCGTTTCCGCCTCGCCTTAGGGGCCGACTCACCCTGCGCCGATTAGCGTTGCGCAGGAAACCTTG
>FUFK010780865.1_pt1 | contig 11122 bp, 10 predicted proteins | sample 1021851 | NCBI WGS metagenome assembly FUFK01 (sample SAMEA51879418, study PRJEB19060) | metagenome
ATCTTCCCAACTAAATCCTTGATCTTCTCGACCAAAGTGACCATAGCTTGCAGTTTTTAAATAAATTGGCTCTAAAAGATTTAAATTATTAATGATGCCAGCTGGAGTTAAATCAAAAGATTCATCTACTATCGCCTGTATCTCTTCAGCCAGTGCTCTGATCTGAGGTATTTCACAAAAGCACCCGTAAACAACGGGAGAAGGGAGAAAACAAAACAGGGGATGTTGAGGAGTCCAGTGGGTGCAATCGACCCTGATGGTTCCTCGTGTGTGAGTATATTTACGAAAAGAATTATGGGTACTGCGACGTAGAGAATAACAGCCATTTTCCACCATGAAAATGAAGACTTCAACCAAGAAAATGAAGACTTCAACCAAGAAAATGAAGATGACTTAGTAGATGGGCTGACTCTTGTATTTGCCGCGCTGAACTTTTTTTCCACGGGAGTGCCATTCTTGTGACGTAGGCAATAGCCGGAGGTTCGGAATTCGAGGGCATTGCAACCCTCGAAAGCACATTTCCTCTCGCCCACGCCTCAAAATGTCCAATTTCAAAAATAGCCTTTGCTACGGCACCATCTTTTTGCCTGCCCAATTAGGTCGAATCAGCGTTGGAATCGTACGAAACCTCCATGGCGGTGGGCACAAGCCCAATCGTCACAATTAGTGCAAGGAATACGGATGCCTGGACCATCCAGATATTGTCCGCCGTGAATTCTCCAAGCAGGAGTGACGCAGCCATCGCCGCTGCCTCGAGGCCGGCGGTTGTCGTCTGGACTCGGCCCATGTCGAGACTGGGTTCTCTGAGCCACAGCCAGCTACCCAGAACATTGGTGCCTAGCAAAGCGGCACCTATGGTCCTCAACCACGCAGTGTTTACCGCATCCGCCTGGAGTATGTCGCAGAACAGGTCTGGAGTGAGGAGGAGAACTAGTCCGTAAGCGAGTGATGCCCAGAGATTCACCACCATCGTGGGCCTTCCAACGGATTCTGCTAACATTGACATTCTATGGGCAGAATGATTCTATCATACTATCGAAGACCGGTGGTTGATTCTTTCAGCAGCAGGCATCTGCGTCGGAGGAATCCGCGTTGCCATGATATGCCGGGACAAAATTGAATATTCGCCCCCCAATCTAGGATTATGGCCGTGGGCGGGCCTTGCTACATCGAAGGATGCGAGAGACCTCGGATGTACAGTAGTCCGGTCTGCTACAAGCACAGGGAGAATGCGGAAGATGTGTGGTGGGTTATTGAAGATGAGGGGGGCTCCGACGAACCCAGACATCGTAACCCATTCACCCACCAAGAATGGTCCGCTGAGTATGAGGGGCGCGAAATAAGAGTGACAAACCAACTTGATGCCAGCGATAGAGCCAAGTTATACATCGACGGCGAATTGCGAGACGAGGAGGGAGGAGATGATGGTTATATCATACCCCGAGGGGAGATACTCCTCAGTACGGAATTGGCCGATACTGGAGACAGAGTTGATGTCCGATTCAAGGCGACTCTATTTACTGTCAAGGCGAAAATATTGGTTAACAATAAGCNAATTGGCGGGGATATTTTTGAGAATTCTCCCATCAATGAAAAAGTAGACTCTTCACATCCCGAGGTCTTGAAACACGGACTTCTGACGAAACTTTTGGGTATGCTTTTCGCCTTCGCCATCATGAGTCTGGGTGGGGGTTTCTTCGCGTTGGTTTTTCTTGTTCCCTAGTTCTAACCGGCCTGCTAATGGGCATCGCCTTCCCGAGGGAGTTATGGGNTAACGAGCATCCATGTCCCNGAAAGGAAGCATNAAAACCCCCCTAAAGTAATCCCTCGATATGTAATATTCTCTGCTGTTGAAATCGGTTATTCCCACCAAGGCGACTCTGCTTCTTCACTTCGCCCGTTTGCGTCTTTCCCGCCTTTTATGGGCATGGGGATGGCTAAATTATCGCGTTCTTCTTTTTCACGCTTTGACTGTTTGGTGTTTGCGGCAATGGCTCTTCCCAATTCGCCGACCGTAGCTTGTACGCCAACGAGATACGTCACCCATGCCATTGGTCCGCAAACAACCGGGAGGATTGTATAGTCAACTAGGTCGTTTTGGAAGAGTAAAAAGATGAAAACAAGTATGATCAGATCCAAGGCTATTGTTATCCTGAAAATGCCCATGGGCTACTGGTCACCAAGTGGTTCTACTCGTTTCTCTACATCTAATCTTTTTCTACGTTAAAGAGTGGATTCGGGATCATTACCATGCCCTTTAATTGGCTATTCCCTTACATATAACTCGTAATCTCGAATATGTTTCAGTTGGTGTAGAATTCGTTTGAATTCCAATGAGAATATCATCCAAGAGACCATTCCTAATCTACTAACCAGTAGGTTCAGCGAACTCAAAAATCCCGGAGTTGTCGATCTTTCAAAGCCCGCCTTCTCTAGTGCAGATTGAAGGCGAGCGTCTCGTGTATATGCGAAAAGCCGTCCATTGCCGCATTTTTCTAGCAATTTATGCGATATTCCTTTCCCTCTATGAGTTGGGTCTACCACCAGACTGTTAATTTCAAACCCCTTCCACCTATTTGTTTTAATTGCATGAGCAATCGGTTTGTCTTCGTCGTCATAGATGATTATGCTTTTGTCGTTAATTCTTGCTAAAGACGGAGGCCTCAGATCCAACTCGTGGCGGAACATTTCCTTCAACCAAACAATGGCGTCTATTCTTACTCCCCCAAATCGCGTCACACTGCCCCCTTCATCATGTATGCGCAAGTACGGATCCCGCTTGTACGGTCATCAAACCCCCTATAGAAAAGTATCACACACACCCAGTTCGTTAGGCTTGGGGGGCAACACTATGTCCCCAAAAACAACTAGGGCCCCATTGTGAATTTCTATCATGCCCGGGGTTATCAGGAGAATTGGATAACTATTTTGTCCGATGGCCCTACCTCACGGCTATGGCAAAAGAGAGTTTGAAACACAGGATCGGCCCCTACAGACTCTATGCTCCTGTGTATGATCGTGTCTTCGCGCCAAGTTTCTCCGAGGGTCACCGAAAAATGTACCAATCCCTCGATCTTGAGGAAGGTGACAGGATATTGGAGGTTGGGGTGGGAACCGGGATATCGTTAGCCTTCTGCCCGGACTATGTACAGGTGGAGGGTATAGATTTCAGCGAGTCGATGCTAAGGCAGGCAAGACAAAAGTTGGATGATGGTGGAATTGGGAGCAATGTCGTTCTTTCCAAGATGGATGCTCACGAGCTTGAGTTCGACGACGAAACCTTCGACCATTCTTTAGTTGCTCATGCCTTATCTGTTGTCTCGAAACCCAGTAGGGTTCTCTCAGAGATGAAGAGAGTTACAAAAAGAGGCGGTAAGATATGCATAGTAAATCACTACTCTAAGAGACGTAGTTTGGCTCTTGGACTATGGAACCCACTCAGAAAGAGGCTAGGGCTGGGAATGAAAGTCGACTTTCTAAAGCTCATAGAGGATTGTGGTATGGAAGTTCTCTGGGAGGAGAGAGTCAATCGGAACTCTTCGAGCATCATTATCTGCAAGGTAACGTGAATTCTACTCGCATCATCGAGGGTAGGGAAGCTTGTGCCGGGTTAATGTTGATGCCCCCACCCCCCGTCTACCTGACGTGCACAGGTTCGCATTCTATGTACTGATGCTTGGTTTCGTTGGGCTAATACTCAGTGCTGGTTCGATATACTTCGGCAGTCAGAGTGAAATTGAGGATGTTCAGAACTCTGCCTTTGGGAGGCAGTTGGTACGATTAGGTTGCCTCGGTACTGTTTTCTCGTGGATGACTTTGTTCCTTGGCACCATCCTAGCAATAACACTCAATGGGAATCAGGCAACCTCCGGGCAGGTCATACTCGCCCCTAGTTCCCCTGAATCAGGGGGGCAGAGTAGCGGCTTTCCCGACAACGAAACGGAAAATTCAATCAGCGGTAAAACTAAGAAAACAATCCAAATAGGTATTTTGATAGGTTTAATCATATTAGTGTCTCTTTTGATTTCGTATTTCTTAACAAGATACTTCATTTGGTACTTTGACGAGTACGTAGGCCCTTCTTGGCTATAACAAGGGATGGATAAATTCTGGGCAATGGGTATTTCAGGCAAGATTAATGTCATTATCTGCTATGGTTGAGGCATGTCAGAGGAGAATCTCCTTTCTATAGCGGGTCTTCTCTCGTTCTTCTTAGGGACCATTTCACTGTACATCGTTTACAGGTCAAATCACCTAAAATGGAATGAGAAAGCCGCTGGGTACATCCTAGCATGGATCTTCCTATCCAAGTCCATAGCCTACCCATGCGATGCTTATGTGCTGCAAATAACAGATGGAGCAACAAATTTCGTCCCACCGTGGGAGTACTTCTACGCACTCTCAAATCTTACCAACATGCTGTTCATGCCCCTGTGCTTCGCACTCTCTTTGGTTTTCCCGGTCTCGGTGGTCAGGACAGGGAGACAGTTGAAAATCGCCATATTAGTGTTCATTCTGCTGGTTGTTCACAGAGTGATAGTTTTCGTATCCGTAGGGGCCAGTCCACTGGAGCTAATCGGCCTCGAATACATCCTTACGACAATCATCTGGACGTCCAATTACGTCCACTTCAAGATAAAAAATCTCTACGAGCCGAACAAAGGGCATGGCCGAATAGCGAACCTGAGCGCATTGCTTCTCATGCTACACACCGGGTTCAACTGGTTCATTTGGGTCGGAGTATTCGCAAGATCTGACTATTTCTACTTCGAGGACGTTAGAATGGGCTTGGACGCAAGTGGCTCTTTCTCGGAGTACTTCTGGCTTCTCTCTCTCACAATATCAATCTGTGGAGCGCTGTGCATTCTCGCCACATCACTCGGCATTTTCTACATAAATGGGGAGATGGATGGGGTGGCAATCGCTGTGATGTCATACATTTTACTTGGGGTTGTGACGCACTTCGTCTACCTCACAGGAGCTGGAACCTCGGCCTGGTTCTTCACGGCTGAGGACGACCTAACCCGCACTTGGAACATATTCACAAGGCAGGCCCATTACACCATTGGAAGGCCTGTAATAGCGATGATTATACTCATCCAATACGGGATATACGATTTGAGTGACTCCTGGAATTACCGGGTGGCCAAATTGCAGTCAATCATCATAATCGCTGTAGCTACTGCCGCTCTCTTGGAAATGGTGCAGTTAGTCCTACCAATAAGCGAAGTGCTATCTGCCGGATTCCTTGGAATAATTCTCGCTCTGGGCATTGGTTGGGAGGAGAAAACATTCCATGGAGTCGCCACCAATCCAAGAAGCGTCGCTGATATACTCTCAGATAGTGAATGGGATGCCCCCGGAATGGAAATACCAAATAACGCGTACAATAACTTCAACCTCTCCATAGCTATTTTCTTACTGATTACATTGTTCTTAGCCTACGTGGTCGACGTTTCGAACATACTTCTCGATGGGATGGATTGATTTTATGGAGAATGAGACGAATTACTTTTCATTGGTCTTCTCAGACGCGGACTCCAGGCGTTACATCTTCGCGGTCTTGGCGATGTTCATGCTAACGAGCGCCTACCAAACCTCTGTTTTCTACTACTTCAAATCCGATGAGATAATCGGGAAATACGACGTTCCATCCTGGGACGTCTCGTTCGAGAGTGTCGACCTGAACGAGGAAGAAACCCAGATAATCGCAGACGGGACAATCTCGTCTTATTTTCTGGAGATAGACGACTCGAAGATAAATGCGGGTTCTTATGTCGGTTTTCTGAATATTGTTGTCAGCTACGAGGAGACATCAGGTAACTTTGCAGATCCTTGTGACTTCGTAAGCGTTAATTTGAGACCAGAGGGAATATTGGCCGAGTGGGATAACGAGAGCAACAGCCTCTCAGGTAGCAGCGATCAGTGCTCCGACATCCTGCTTTTCGTCCAGATTTACCCGTCCTTTGACCAGTCCAACGTGACCGTGGTGTCGGAAACGATCGACGAAGCACTTGACCATTGGTCCAACGAAACATACGGGAAGGGGGAGTTGAACCTCGAGGTCGAAGTAAACACCCAGCAGAGAGTCGAGGGCCTTCCTACGCAACAGGATACCGATGAGGCTGTTACAGTCAGCTGGAGATTAACCACCTTCGTGCCAACAGCCAAACAGGTAGATAATTAGTGAACGAGAGTTGATTGATGCGGGTACAAGAAAAGGTACCGATTATGATCCATTCGTCAAAATAATGATGCGACGAGCAGGAATCCTAAGCCAGCAAGACCAAGCCAGATCCAAAGTGACAGTTTAGCGCCCTTTTCCACGCTCGGATTCCTATCTTTATTGGCCGTATTCATAATTAGGGCTGAGAAAACCGGAGGAGAGAGTAGCATTAGACAGCACCATTCTTCAGGAAAAATGCCTCCGGACGAAACCAGCAATACAGACAGAAGGATAAGCGAATATGGCAATACGAGGCCAGCGAAGAAACCGCCGTCCAACTTCCATTCCTGCTGACTTTCGGTGAATCCCGGGAACAAAACCACGCTCTCCGGAGGATGGTCGTCTTTGCCTGCGTCCCCCCGAGAAGCCTCCTCCTTGTGCCTCAGGCAATACCCCGAGGTTCTGAACTCCAATGCGTTGCAACCCTCGAACGCACATTTTCGCTCCCCCATATCCTGCTATGAGAAATCGGTACAATAGATGTTTTTACGTCACGGTGGCGAATCAGGGAAGGGGCTTGGTGGCGCTCAGAGCCCCATCAGGCCCTTCAGCACCTCCTCGACCCTGTCCATCCCCTTGGAGATGTCATCGCGGCCAATCGTGTAGGCGAACCTCAGGTGCCCCTCGCCCGCCTCTCCGAAGGCTGTCCCTGGAGAGCACAGGACCCCTCCCTCGAGGAGCTTGAGCGCGACCTCCTCGCTGTTCATGCCTGGCACCTCGACCTTTGGGAAGACGTAGAAGGCGCCGGTCGGGACGTGGCAGGAGACGCCTGGCATGGAGTTGAGCCTCTCGCATATGAGGTCCCTGCGCGCCTTGAACTCCGCGCACATCTCCTCGGGGTACTCCGGGTACTTCTCGAGCGCCTCGAGCACGGCATGCTGCATTGCGTCGTTGGAGCATGCGGTCACGTAGTACTGCATCTTGGTCAGCTCGGCCATGAGCCCCGCGTCAGGCGATAGCAGGTACCCTATCCTCCACCCGGTCATCGCGAAGGTCTTGGAGAACGACTGGACCATGACCAGCTTGTCGTAGCCGGCTCCCAGGAAGGAGACGTGAGGCGAGTCGTAGACTATCCTGTCGTAGACCTCGTCGGTGATCAGCCACAGGTCGTTTGCCCTGGCGAACTCCACGAGCTCGTCCCTCTGCCGCTCGTCAACGTTCCCACCGGTGGGGTTGCTGGGGAAGTTGTACAGTATCGCGACTGTGCTGTCGTCGACGACCTCCTCGAGGTCCTCGATCGTCGGGACGAAGCCGTTCTCGAACCTGCATGGGTAGAAAGACGCCTCACCGCCGCAGATGACGACGTCAGGGGGGTAAAGGGGGAAGTAAGGCTCGGGGATCATCACCTTGTCCCCGGGGTTGACGATCGCGAGGAAGATGTCCAGAAGGGCATTTGTACCGCTCATGGTGATGCAGACGTTGGACTCGTCCAGCGTGGGTATGCGGTGGTGCCACATCTCCGCTATCTTCTGCCTCAGAGGGGGGAGTCCNGCGGTGGTGGTGTACTTGTTCCTNCCCTCCCTCATCGCCCGTGCGAACGCCTCGACTGCGAGTTCCGGGGGCTGGAAGTCCGGCTCGCCCAGNCCGAACTGCACGGCGTCGTCCCCGGCCATGTCGAACATCCTCCTCACTCCGGTTGGACGAATGTTCTTCGAGCGGTCGGAGAATCTCACCATGACCTGCGGACTAGCGTCCTAGGATTTTAACAAGGCGGCGCAAGATGCTCGATTTCAGCATCGGGTGAGTTTCAGTCGACCAGTTCCGCGTCTATTGCGGCCGCTTCACCGACGGGGGAGCGCATCCTCGCGAGGACCAGCGAGCCTGCCCACCCCATGGCCACCAGTACCACGAGCCCTAGAGCAGCGGCAGGTATGCCTCGGGAGGATTCCCCTCGCCCCTCCCCAGTTACCTCGTAGAAGACTGGGAGGGAGTGCGAGTCGCCCGAGGAGGCGTGGACCTCGACGATGTGCTGGCCCTCTGACAGTTCCCTAGGATCGAGTATGACGTGCCACAGGAATGGGGTCAGGGCACCCAATTCCCCCGGGGGGTCGGAGTACGTGGCCTCGTGCCATGGGCCGCTTCCCACCCTGTACTCGACCCTGTCGACCGAGCCTGCCTGCCCCCATGCGTGCCCGGTGATGTTGATCACGTCCGTCTGGGTGAGGTTCAGACCATGGCTCTGGAGGGTCGGGTCTATGGATCCCGTCTGCCCTGAGTCCCTGAGGAAAATCGCCAGCTCGACCGAGGCCAGGGCGTCTACCATCCCATATCCGAACTCCCTGTTCCAGTAGGGATCGACGTCCGGGGCACTGGGCTCCCCCCTCAGTTCCGAGGTGTGCTTGAGGACCTCCTTGATCTGCAGTGGCGTGAGGTTGGAGTTCGCCTCCATGACCAGGGCGATGATGCCGCTGACCGCGGGCGTCGCGTACGAAGTGCCGCTCCCCCTGCCTGTGTACGTGTTCTCCGAGGCGTCACCGCCGAGGAAGTTGTTGCAAGAGCCACTGCTGACGCAAGCCTCGGCCTGGACTATGTTGGTCCCGGGGGCGCTGATCTCCGGGATCAGCTCGTTGAGGGGGTTGCCGTCCCCGTTGTCCTTGCGAGGCCCCCTGGAGGAGTAGCCTGCGATCTCGTCATCGGACCTGTTGACTGTGTTCTTGTCATCGGTGGCAGCGACCGTTATCGAAAGGGAGGACGCGCTCATGCCCGAGAGCCCGTCGTTGTCCTCCCCGGAGTTACCTGCGGCGTTCGACACCACGACGCCTANNTCCATGGCCTCGTCGAGTATCCNGCTGTGCATGTCCGAGCCGTCCGAGCCGCCATCCTCGTGGCTGGTAATCCCCCAAGACAGTGAGATGATGTCGATGCCATGCCCCTCCTCTTCGACCCCTGGCCAGGCGTCGTCCCGATGGTCGATAATCCATTGAAGTCCGTTCATGGCTGACTCGTAGAACTCCTGCTCGAGCAGGTAGTTCTCGAACGGGCCGGCTCCCACGTCGGTCCCTATCCTGACATCCACGAGGCCCGCATCGGGGGCTGACCCGTAGAACTGGGACTGGGTCCCGTCCGCCTCCAGCCCGGTGGCGCTGGCCATGCCCATGCAGGCCGTCCCGTGCTGGTTGCCGTCATCGGGATCGAAGGAGCCGTCGTCCTCTCGGCCGCCTGCGAGGATGCACTGCGGATCGCTATGGACGTAGCAAACTGCGTCGTAGCCCGCGACGAACTTGCCCACCAGGCCTGGGTGCTCGTTGTCGACCCCGGTGTCAACCATGGCGATGTTGATCCCACTCCCGGACAGGCCCAGGTCCCATGCGCCGACCGGGTAGTCCGAGGAGTTGCTGGCCTTCACCGCAGGTGTCTGGACGTCGCCGTAGAAAACCAGCGAGCCGTACCTCTCGACCATGGCGACTCCGTCAATCTGGGACAGGTCCCATGCATCCTTGGGATCGATGGCACCCAGAAGGACGGCGTCCACCACGGGAAGCTCCTGTCGAACCTCGAACCCCATCGATAGCAGAATCTGCCTGTCGGACTCAGTGACGGCCCTGGTAAAGGATAAACCGACGTTGACAGGGCCCACCGCTCCCTGGATGGAGTCATGGATGCCGTTCCTGTCCATATCCAGGGTGGTCACGTCCCACCACTTAGAATGCGGGTCCCACCAGATATCGGATTGCTCTGGTACCGAGGTCAGATGGTCCGGCTCTACTATCTGGGCCTCCGCGTGCCTATCCACCGCCTGCGTGGATGCCGAGCTGGATGCCGCGATGCTCCCTGTCAGCGGGGCCATCATGACCACGACCATTAGCAGAGCGAGCAGTTTGCTGTCCATCATGCTCATGCGCGCATCTGCTTCTATTCAACCCAACCTAGTTCGGTGAGGCGATGAGGGCGTTCGCTGGGAGGGGGAGTCGTGGTGGGGGCACTGGGATTTGAACCCAGATCAGCGGGTTTCTTCCGCTTAGCGTGCACCCGGATCGCGCACGCTCTCGGTTTGCGACAGGTCGGTGCTCCAGTTGGTCATCAAATCCATCAGAATACCTCCTCGTCGTCATTCCCGTGCAACTGGAGCCCGCGGTACTACCAGGTTATACTATACCCCCAAGGGTGGGCCAGAGAGCGGTTTCCCGCTTATGATGGTCTCGGTCGTCCGATGTGTCACAGTGATGACGCCAATGGGCCCAGAGAGATGCTCAGCATGGTCCACACGCCCATTATGGAGACTGCCAGGCCCCATGCCCTGGGCCTCAGTCCGACGCTCATTAGTCCGATGATGGAAGAGTACTGTCCGAAGAGTAGCGGTACCGATCGGAGTACTGTGGCAGATATGCCCGCGGTCACCCCGTAGCCGAACAGCATCAGCGGCGAAAGTAGGGCGCCTAGCAGACCGGACCTCGCTGTGGCACCGACCCCCTGGGCGATCATGGAGGGCTCGACCAGCCAGACCAGCCAAGCCAGCCAAAGCCCCAGGTAGACGTCCTCGGAGAACCTCCTCTCGCCCCTCCAGTCCCTGTACTTCTGGTCTAGCCGGGCATGCAGGGCCCTGGAGAGCAACTCCACCTCCGCAATCCTCCCCCTCGTTAGCATCGAAGCGCCGTGGTAGACCAGACACCAGTGCATCATGTAATCCAAGTCATCGGCCGAAAATGTCCTGACCCACTTGGTAGAAGCCTCAGACCACATACCTCGCGACCGTAACGCATCCAGCACCTCGTCTTGGGTGCAACCCGAAAAGCAATGCACGAGGATTTTGTCATCTGCATCCGTGATCGACAGGCTAGGGCTTTTGTCATCATGGGCCGGGCAACAGGCGGTATATCTGAACTGGCCTACTTTCTTGAATTTTGGAAGGTTTGATAGCTTGTTTAGAACTGAAGCAGGGCTTTCTCTCTCTACTTC
>FUFK010055304.1_pt1 | contig 11121 bp, 7 predicted proteins | sample 1021851 | NCBI WGS metagenome assembly FUFK01 (sample SAMEA51879418, study PRJEB19060) | metagenome
CGACCGGTGTCGATTACGAATTCATTACCCCATCATCTAATTGGCTGCTCAACCTCGCCGGATTGTTGCTCCCCGTCATGCTCATCATCGGCTTCTTCATGTGGATGCAGCGCCGCGCTCAAGGCCAGATGGGCAATGTAATGTCAATTGGTCGCAGCAAAGCGAAGACATATTCTTCCGACCAGCCGACGACGACATTCACCGATATCGCCGGTTACGACGGGGTGAAGCAAGAAATCACCGAGGTTGTCGACTTCCTTCGCATGCCTGAGCGGTTCGCAGAAATTGGTGCCCGGGTCCCGAAGGGCATTCTTCTCGTCGGCCCGCCCGGAACCGGCAAGACCCTGTTCGCCCGAGCGGTGGCGGGAGAAGCAGGGGTTGGATTCCTCAGCGTCACCGGCTCTGACTTTATGGAAATGTTCGTCGGTGTAGGCGCGAGCCGCGTCCGAGACCTCTTTCAGCAAGCTCGTCGCATGGGGAAAGCCCCTTGTATCATTTTCATCGACGAAATCGACTCGATCGGTCGCAAGCGTGGCGCTGGTCTCGGCGGCGGTCACGATGAGCGTGAGCAAACCCTCAACCAGATGCTGTCGGAAATGGACGGTTTCGAAACGTCAGAAGGCATCGTCATCATGGCGGCGACCAACCGCCCGGACATCCTCGACCCGGCGCTTCTGCGCCCGGGGCGCTTTGACCGCCAGATCGTCGTGCCACTCCCCGAATATCAAGAGCGCCTCGAGATCCTTAAAGTGCACAGCCGAGATAAGCGGATGGGTAACGATGTCGACTTGTCAACGATGGCACGCGCAACTCCAGGAATGGCCGGCGCCGACCTTGCCAACCTCGTCAACGAAGCCGCCCTCATCGCGGTGCGGCGGAGTTCAAATGAGATCGAGCGCATCGACTTCGAAAACGCTCGAGATCGAGTTGTTCTTGGCGCTCGCCGGGAATCGATGATCCTCAACGCAGAGGAGAAGCGAGCGACTGCGTTCCACGAAGCTGGACATGCCCTTCTCGCAACCGTGCTACCCAACGGCGATCCGCTTCACAAGGTGACGATCCTGCCTCGAGGAATGGCGCTCGGCGTGACGTGGAGTCTCCCTCAAGAACGCCATACGTACTCAAAGGAATATTTTGAGGACACCATTTGCAAAGCAATGGGTGGCCGCGTCGCTGAAATTCTCGTCTTTGGGCACCTCAACTCTGGTGCTGCGAATGACCTTGAGCAGGCGACATCGATTGCTCGCCGGATGGTTCGTGAATGGGGAATGAGCGACAAGGTCGGCCCGATGGCATGGTCGAGTCAGCAACAGGTCTTCCTCGGCGAAGATCTCATGTCAAACGGCCGTGAATACTCCGACGAGACCGCTCGGATGCTCGACGAGGAAATCGCTTCGATTTTGACAAGCCAAGAAGATCGGGCTCGGGAACTGCTCACCAAGCACAACCGCGGGCTCGAACTCATCGCAGAATCCCTCCTCGAGAACGAGACAATCGACGGGCCGCATGTCGCTGAACTCATTCAGCAAGGCCTCACCGAATCAGGCACCGATGAGCAGATTCAAGCCAATGTCTTGGGAAGCCCCGAATAGTTCGACTCAGGCCGATTCACAATTATGAGCACGGCCCTGGCTGTAGGGTCGTGCGGCCAACGCCTAGTTAGTAGACGAGGAACCGTCTGATCCGGGTTCACGAACCTCAGCAAGTCCTGCCCATAAATCTGTTGCGGTGACCGGACCTACAAAACCTCGTTTGACGACTCCGTTTTGGTCTGCAATCACTACGGTCGGAACTGCGTCGATCTCGTAACGCTGATGGAGATCGGCATGATCGAGATAATCAACCGTGCTGACCGAGACCGCAGATGAGGCAAGCACCTCGGCTTTTGCCGCAACATCAGCGCACGTCGAGCAGGTTGATGACGTGAAGACAACAACCAACCACTGACCACATAACGAAGCGAAATCGGTTGGGTCGAGCTGGGCTGGGAACTGCCATGACGGTTGGGTTGGCGCATCGGACCCTCGTTGATTCTGTTGCCACCTCACGACCGCAATGATGACGGCCGCTATCACACACGCAAGAAGAAGTTGGAGCACGGTGATGTTCTACCAGCAGCACACATTCATGCGACTAACGCAACTCAGTTCAGCAGCAGGGCATCCCCGCAATCGCCCACGCCGACGAGAAGGTATCTGCGCTTGGCACACGGCGCTCAACAAGAAGACGACCGTTTGATTCAACTGCGATCGGGCGACCGAGCACCTCCGTCTCCGTGAGGTCTACAACAATTCGAGATGCTGCCGGCAGCATCATTTTTGTCGAGCCCTCAACCGCAACCAGTCCATTTGAGCCGTAGGTCGACAGCGACACCTCTCGATCGACGTCATCGAGATTGATGACGACCAAGCCTGTCTCGACCTCAACTGAGGGTCCAGCTGCGACGAGCCATGATGTTGGAGCCAGCCCATCAAGTCGCTCTGGAACACCTGCGGCAATCGATGTCACTTTCACACCGCTCGGGCTCACCCGAGTCAACGCCCTGTCGACAACAATTGATCGCCCGTCAAGCGTTGAGAACACCGCCGAATGGTCACCCTCTGATAACTCGGCCAGCGCTCCGGCATCAATCACCGCGACATCGTAAGACGCGACCTCTATCACCGATGTGACAGCCTCAGCAGCAACATCTTCCGATTCGCCGGTCGGGAAAAACGTTGCAAGAACGGTCACTGCCTCATCGGTAGGGTTGAGCACAGAGAACCGCTCCGATGCCTGCGGGCCTTTCACGCCATCAGCAAACCACCAACGGTCGGCAAGCAGTGGTGCTGCCATTGATATCGACGTTCCCCCACGTCGGTCATCATCCGCCGTCATCGATCGGCCGACCATCAACGCGCCTCGAACAGCCCGCACCGAAACACCTACCGATGCCTCACCTCGCGCACCACCACCTTCAACCCCAACATCAATCACTCGAACTGAGTAAGGCTGTACCGGGAGCCCGTTATACACCGATGGTTCAATCGTGCCCGAGGCTGTATGAAATGAAACATCGACCACGACTTGATCTGCAGAGGGATTCGATAGCAACAGCATCTGTTCTGCAAGATCAACGGTGTAGCCCTCGGCGAGATACCACTCTGACGAAAGATTGATTGAGCATGGAGTTACCGACTGACCGAGGCCTGCCGATGCCGGATAGAACGCGCGCTGCTCAACTAGCCCGCCACCGCCAAGAATCTCAACCGAGGTTGCGACGAACGTCCCCTGCTGCTCCGCATCAACGTCAACCTGCACTCGATCAAATGCAGGCACATCAACAATCTTCGTGCGCGCCGCAGCGGTGTCACTAAGGAACGTCACGCGCGCCGAAGTGGGCTGATCGCTCGTATTCGTCACGATCACAGCACCACCGACGTCAGTCTCACCAGTCGCTGGAACCCCAGGACAAAACCAAGTGCTCTCCAAAATGTCATCTGAAGGGACATACGACACCCACACTTCAGGGGCGACATTGAATGACGCAACGCCAAGGTCATCTCGGGCTTGCTGCCCAAGCCACACCAACCCGAACAATGACAGCAATGCAATGACCAACATTGGGTATCGCCGATTGAACCGACCGCCCCTTAATTTGATCTTCGTGCTCACGACTCTGCTGCCTCGTGCTCAGACGGTTCACCGCTTGAGGATGTAAACGTCATCGTCGAAGTTTCGATGGCGAGATGACGCTTGCTCATGCGCCGCTGAGGTCGCGTCGCCGCAAGAAAAGCTCCAAACCATGCAAGGGCAATGAATCCCTTAAAAGCGTATGACACCGTTAAGGCATCATAAGACACGGTGATCTCGCCTCCGCTCGGGATGTCAAATGCAACGGTCTGGCCAAAGCCTGCCCTCGGCAGCAAGCCAGCTCCGTCGAGAGTCACACGCCATCGCTCGTCGAACGGGACTCCGAGATGCAACACACCTTCAGACGGAACCGACAACACCTGTGGGCCCTGAGCCATCACGGCATCGACGAATTCCTCTCCACCGTCACCTGCCAGCTCGACCGCAGCAATCCCATCGAGATCAGCGAGTAGCAGACTGCCCGCACCGGCATTGCGAGAGGCGTTCGCAGCACCACCGGTGAGAAACGCTGCCGGTGGAATCCACGACCGATTCACAAACGCCTCAATCGTCGGAGGCGACTGGATGACCCCGATATCGAGCTGGGCCGCTAACGCCGGAGAAAGACCATCCGGAGGATTGATCGGATCATCGAATGTTGAGGCAATGCCGTCAGCGAGCGGAATGGCGACGAAACGGACGCCAAGCGGAGCGAGTAGGCGGCCGACACGAGAAGTCGATCCCGTCGAAAGAAGAGTGAGGGCATCCCTCACAATGCGCGCGTCATCACCCTCGGGGCGCACAAATGCGTCACTGAGTGTTAGCCCACCCGCATCAGTGATCACAAATGAAATACCTGGAGCGAACTCATGGCCGTGTACAGGTAAAACACGCGGATCACCAACCCAGAGCACTCGGTAAGCGCCGATCGATGAGTCCGACGGAAACTGTGTTTCGACAACACTGGACATTGGGTACGGACTCGCATCCCAATCGCCAGCACCAACCGACAAGATTCCCGGAACAACGCTGACCGCAATCGCAAGATTTGCGCACAATGCAAGCGGCTGCCTCCATCCAAATGCTCGGTCAAGCACATCAGAACCAAATCCGCTGGCAATCCCTGCTGCAGGAAGTGTGGCTCCAAAGAGCATCACTACTGAGAGCACAGAGGCGGGCGGAAGATACGCCGTCGCCACCCCCCTTCCTGCGAGCAGTAGTAGTAACAGGCTCATGGCGACAAGCGATGCGCCTCGTACCGCCCATGTCAACCTCCACGCCCGAGTGATGAGCAATGCGCTAATGACCGGAACAATGAGTGCTGCACCGAGAAGACCAAATCCGCCATCTCCGCCAAATGACATCGCATGACGAGCATCAGCCACTGAAACGCCTGTCAACTCACCGCCCGTTAGCGTGCTCCATCGCCACCCGAGGCTCGATGGCAGGAGCAACAACCAACTCGTGGAAGCCGCTACAGCGGCAAGGAAAAAACGCGCCACCACAAGTGTTGGTGACCTCATCAACCATGAGGAGAGAGCTAAGAGGACGAGCACCATCACCACGAGAGGAACCACAACTGGAGCGAAAGACCCACCCGCTGCAGTCACCAAGATGATCGCAAAAAGCATCCGGCGACGCTTTGCGGCCGAAACCGAGAGCACGCCATCGACAAGGTCTCCATCGACCGTCGACACATCGGCAACAACAATGCCTGCAAGTTGCCGGGTGAGGTGCACAACCCAAGGCAGCACGGCATACACCGCAAAAGCGGCGATATCGCCCGCACCCAGCATTGACGGCACGATTGGCCCGGCCGCGTAAATCACCAGCGCAACAACCCGAGGCCGCGCCGTCGGATACACACCAGCCAGTCGCTGAAGCCCGAGAAGCCCAAGAAGGACGGCTCCGACTCCAAGCCCCCAGCCAGTGAGTAATGAGCCGACGAGGGGTGCAGCGCTCAAAGCACCGAGCACAACAACTCCGCCGGCGGTCGCCATCATGAGGCCCACACCTCTGGAATCCCATGGGTCCCACCAGAGTCGCAATAGCTCGCCGGAGGTTTCTGTGTTTGAGAGCCACCCCCCAACACCGGGCACACCTGAGCGAATGAACTCTCTTGAGCCAATGAGTAGCCCGAGAATAATGAGAAACCAGGCCAAGGTCGGACCGTAAGTTCGTTCGCGCTGCCTGACCATCGGCGTCCCAGCGACCACGGCATCGTCATCATCACGAATCCTCACAATTGCGGTCAGCCTGCTCGTTATCGGGTAGAGCAATGAGGAGATCTCTGCTTCGGACACCAACCTCAACTGGCGCAAATGCTTGCGTCGCTCTTGTATCGACCGAATACGAAACGGCGCAGAAAGTACTGCCGCAAGGCGGCGCGCCGGAGGTCCAATTGCGCCGAGGAAGATGCCAAGGATGACCTGAAGCAGAGAGACACCGAAAATTTGAACGACCCGCACCACCAAGTACTGTGCCGATGCCGTCACCAACACCATGTCGACCTCGTCGCGTGCGACCTGTAGTCGGCTAACGCTCCTCGATGCGATCGCTGCTGTAACCCGCTCCTTCGGACGAGCAATCACGGCATCGGGAACGACCATCACTCGTGCGCCTGCACAGTGGGCTCGCCAGCACAATTCGACGTCGGCAGTTCCGGAACTCATCGGCGAAGCGAAACCACCGAGTTCCCGAAAGAGATCTGCTCGTACCAGCATTCCACTTGCGTCAACTGCGAGCACGTCGCGCACTCGATCGTGCTGTTCTTGATCTGCCTCATCAAGGTTGAAAGGCTCGACCCGTTCACCGAATCGGTCAACGGTGATTCCGACCGACTGAAGACGGTTCACATCATCAGCATCGACAATCTTCGGCCCCACCACCGCGGCATTCGTTTCCAGTAACTCTGTGACGAGATGGTGGAGCGCACGAGGCTCAGGAATTGTTCCGGACTCAATCATCCAGAAAAGGCCGTTATCTCCACCGACGATCCCAACGGCCTGATTAGCCACGTCAGTGAACGTTGCTGACCTAACTTCGGTTATGACGTCAGGATGACGCTCGCCTTGCACAACGAGCGCTTCGATCTCGCCAATCATGTGTCGGTCAGCGGCAATGAGCACGCGAAGAGCACCATATGACTGGCCATGCAATGCGCTAAGGGAGGCTTCAAGGTCATTGATGCTCTCGTTGGCAATGAGCACCGCAACTACGGGTACAATTTCTCCTCCCTCCACCATGGCGAGACTATCTGTCATGACCATCGCTGGTCGGTCAGCGGTACCAACAAGAGATAGCGTTTCCCGCCGTGACCGACGCGGAATCTTCACTCACGTCTCGAGAACCGTTGGTTGACGCTCCACCAAATGGTGGAGCCCTCCCGGAGGGAGCGGTGACGATTGCCATCGGCCTCATCATCGCCGGGGTTGCAACCTACGCATTTTTTAGGGTGGGAGCCTCCGCGCTTGGTGGCGACGAGGAGTTTGCCCCGATCGCAGCTCTGTGGTTTGCGATGTTCGCTCTTGCCCCTGGATTCTTTCTCCCAATCGAACAAGAACTCGGCCGGGCGCTCGCCCATCGACGAGCTCTTGGCTACGGTGGCGGTCCGGTCGTCGCCAAAATCGCCATCCTCACCTTGGTGGTGTCGATGGTTGTGGTCATCGGGCTCGCAATTTCAGCACCATGGTTGACCAGTTCGTACTTTTCTGGCGACTGGTTGATGTTCGGTGCCCTCATTATCGGCTTTCTCTCGTATGCACCTGTTCATCTTTCCCGAGGAATCTGTTCAGGTCAGGGTCGATTTACCCCTTTTGCTGTAGTCGTTGCATCTGACGGCGTTATGAAAATCGCCGGCACGATCGCCCTCACCGCTATCGGCATTACCGCTATTGGCGCCTACGCATTCGCTATTGCCGTCGCTCCGCTCTTCGCTGTAATTGCAGTTAGTGTGCGCGGCCACTTACACACCAATCCTGGTCCCCCAGCGCAATGGCGAGAAATCACCCAAAACTTTGGGTGGCTGCTTCTCGGCACTGTATGTGCCGCCGTGTTGCTGAATGCAGGCCCGATCGCTGCAAACCTCCTCGCCAGTGATAGTCAGGCTGATACCGTCACTCGCTTCAGTTACGGAGTGCTGCTTGCAAGAGTGCCTCTCTTCATGTTCCAAGCGATTCAGGCAAGCCTTTTACCTCGCCTTGCTCGGCTAGCTGCACAACGCTCATTCGACGAATTTCGACGTGGCCTACGCCTACTTGTGCTCGTAGTTACCGGAATAGGCGTTGCCGGAACCATCTACGGGGCTCTACTCGGGCCATGGACGCTCAGATTGGTCTACAACGCTGACCTCACTGGCAGCACACTCGCAATGCTTGCCCTTTCCAGCGCCCTTTACATGATGGCGCTCGCAATAAGCCAAGCCGTTCTCGCGCTCGAGGACCATGCATATGTTGCTCTCGGTTGGGTGATCGCCCTCATCACCTTCATCCTTGGCACTTGGCTGTCGAGCGACGACGCCTTTCAAAGAATTGAAATCGGACTTGTTGCATCATCGCTAGCAGCCGTCACCGCCTTCGGGCTTCGGCTCAGACGACGCCTCAGCACTCTAAATTGAGCAACAACTGGTCAGCCATGCAGGTGGGCTTTTGCGGCCTCGACCTCGAGGTCGTTCTCAACCATCATCTTCACCAGTTGTTCAAATGACACCTCAGGCTCCCAACCAAGTACTTCCTTTGCTTTCGACGCATCGCCGGTGAGTACGTCGACTTCTGCTGGGCGAAGGAATTTCGGATCTTGTCGAACGTATGGTTGCCAATCGTCAATCCCGACTTCAGCGAACGCAAGGTCAAGAAACTCGTGTATCGAATGTGTCTCACCTGTTGCGATCACGAAATCTTCAGGAATGTCGTGCTGCAGCATGAGCCACATTGCTCGGACGTAGTCACCCGCATAGCCCCAGTCGCGCTTTGAGTCGAGATTTCCAAGAACGATTTCGTCTTGGAGGCCAAGTTTGATGCGGGCTACGGCATTAGTGATCTTGCGAGTGACGAATTCGAGACCGCGACGGGGTCCCTCGTGGTTAAAGAGAATGCCCGAGCAAGCAAACATGTCATACGACTCGCGGTAATTCATGGTGATGTAATGGCCGAAGACTTTTGCGCACCCGTACGGCGATCGGGGGTGAAATGGGGTCATTTCGGTTTGTGGGGTCTCGCGAACCTCACCGAACATTTCCGAGGTCGACGCTTGGTAGAAACGGATTGAATTGTCATCCAACCCACCAACCATTCGGATTGCGTCAAGCATACGAAGCACGCCAAGCCCAGAGATATCCGCGGTGAGTTCTGCGTGTGTGAACGAATACGCGACATAAGAAACCGCGCCAAGGTTGTAGACCTCGTCAGGCTGCGCGACACCAATGGCTTTTACCAAAGATGACAAATCCGCTAGGTCGCCTGAAACGGGTTCTACAAATGGAAACTGCTCAAGCACCCCAGCAATCCGAGGATTGTTCTGGCCCTTTACAAGACCAAAGACGTCATACCCCTTCGAGTTTAGTAATTCGGCAAGATGCTGGCCGTCCTGACCGGTGATTCCGGTGATCAGAGCACGAGGCATTTTTAAAACTTTACTCAGTCTTCAACCAAACTGCGCCGATCACGAAAACTACCCGCCAACGGCACAAAGTAGGATGAGAATGATGATGAGAGTTCAACTCGACACGGTCTCTTCGCAAAAGCACCAAAGCTACGCACGGCTAGCTGTCGGTAACTCTCTAAGCGCTCTCCAGAGCTCAACTGACATTGGGCTGTGGACATATGTGTTGAACTTTCGGGTCCGACTTGAGGGTGACAAGACAGTTGAGTCGCACCGGGGGGGTCGCCTGCCGTCATGACAATCTCTCCACAGATAACGGTGCTGTGCGGAGGGGTTGGAGCTGCCCGTTTCCTTCGAGCGCTATCAACCGTTATTCCCCCCAGCCAGATTACGGCAATTGTCAACACCGGCGATGACACCGTGCTTCACGGGCTTCACATCAGCCCTGACCTCGACACCATCACTTATACCTTGGCGAATGCAATTGACCCTGACCGGGGATGGGGGCTTATCGATGAGTCATGGCGAGCCCTCGACGCACTCCAACGATACGGACAGGTGAGGCCCGCTGGTTCGCACGCTGCGAGCACATGGTTTGGACTCGGCGATCAAGATCTCGCCACCCACTTCTACCGAACCGCACGATTGCAAGAGGGTGCGAGCCTGACCGACGTCACCTCCGAGATTGCGTCTGCGTGGGGGCTCGATTTCAGACTTTTACCAATGGCCAATGACCCAGCACCCACAAAAGTCGTGGTGGACATCAATGACGACCCCGGCGTAGCAGGCGATGGCCAGATTTCGTTCCAAGAATATTTCGTTCGCCACCGTCACAGCATCCCCGTTCGCGAACTTCGCCTTGGTGCGTCTTCCGCCCAGCCAACGCGTGAGGCGATTGAAGCATTGACGACTGCCGATGCCGTGGTCATCGCTCCCTCAAACCCTTTTGTCTCCATCGGGCCGATCAGAGCGCTTCCGCACGTCGACCAGATACTTGCGAAGCGCCGCACGACCGTCGTCGCAATATCTCCTCTTGTCGGTGGGGATGCAGTGAAAGGTCCGGCAGCCGACATGATGGAGAGGTTTGGGTTTCAGTCAAATTCTGCCGGCATTGCGGAGATCTATCGAAACGTGTGTAGTCACCTCATCATCGATTCGAAAGACACGTCACTTGCTTACGAAGTCGAACTTGCTGGCATGACCACAACGGTAACAAACACGATGATGGGAGACGCTCAGGTTGATGCAAACCTCGCACGACTCACCCTTGCCGCTGCCGATGTTGCGCTCTAGCTCTTCNTACGTGGGCTCAGGAAAGCGTGCGCCACGGTACTCACCCGCTGGTACGACGCCGTCTTGACCGACCACTGCGTCAGTCACTGATGCCTCCGACGACACCCGACCCCAAACCAACGACCTGTCGACCCTGGCATCCGCTTCGATGACCGCGCCGGGAAGAATCACTGAGTTTCTCACGACGGCGCCATCTTCAATCGTCGCTCCGTCGGCCACGACGCCCGACAGACTTGCCGAGGTCGAGACCTGTGATCGAACGACGGCTCCAGCGCTGTCGGCGTATGCAAGATTTGCCTTCAAGTAAAACTCCGGCCGACCAGTGTCAATCCACGCATCCTCGGTCGAAAACCCAGCGAGTTCCCCTTCTGCGACGAGCTGCGGAAAGGTTTCTCGCTCAACTGACACTGGCACATCAGCTGGAATCCGATCAAGAACTGATGGCTCCACCACATATGTACCGGCATTAACAAGGTTGGAGGAGGTTTCTCCTTGTGCCGGTTTCTCTACGAATTGTCGCACCAATCTGTCGTTGGAGAGTTCAACAACACCGAATGATGAGGGGTCATCAACCGGGGTGAGATGAATTGTCGCCTCCCGTCCGAGGGCATGATGGAA
>FUFK010040957.1_pt1 | contig 11117 bp, 20 predicted proteins | sample 1021851 | NCBI WGS metagenome assembly FUFK01 (sample SAMEA51879418, study PRJEB19060) | metagenome
GGTATCAGCAGATTGTGCAAAATTGACATCCGCTAATTCTGATGAGCTATAAGGCGTTGCTACCTCAAAAATCTTATCAACTGTTTGAGATTCACCAGCAGTAAATGTTGAGAAATTTGTCGTATCAATTGCTACACCATGTAAATCTGTCAATGTAAATGTCGTTGATGTAACATTTGCCACCAGATAATTACGACCATGCAATTCGTTCATAGTATTGCTGTCTAATGGTATTGTTGTACCGCTTGATACCATCGACAAAAATATTTCATCACCATTGCTAAATCCATGACTTGTGCTTGTTGTTAAAACGCCAGGATTAGCCTTTGTAATGGCTGTAAGTGTTTTAGCAGATCCTGTTAAGATTTGCTGACCACTTCGATACACACGCATAATCTGATCACCAAATTCAAGAATATACGTATCACTTGTTTTAAACTGAAAAGGTATTAACCTTGTTGTGTCAGCACTATCTTTGACTTCACCTAAAAATTCTGTGCCTGGTCTACGTGTTACACCACCTTGAGGAAGCACAAGAAAATTCGTTAAATCAGACAATCCTTCTGAGTATTTCTGAAGTCCAACCCTGCCTTCAAGCTTCGGAGATAATTCACCGCCTGTAAATGAAGATAATGCTGGAGCTGATTTTGGCATTAAAATCTGCTTTCGATAAGATCCGAAGCTTCAATGCGTTGTGGCGCACCTTCAGTAGCGTCAACAAAACGTGCTTCTTTAAGTTTCTCCTGATATAAATTATACGTGCTATTCATCAAAGTATTAGAACCGGTAATCGCATAGCAAACTTCATGCGCTAAACGTGCTGCTAATGCTTCAATTAATCCACTATCATACTTTGTTGTATCGGTAATCTGACCAATATATTTAATTTTTGCCGTACCTTCATCTGTAAGTAATAAACGACCTTCAATTACATAAACAGGCTTACCATCGTTTGTAAGCATATTATCCATAGGATACGTTAATGTACCATTACTAAATTCAAGCACTCTTAAACAGGATGGGTCTGTTGGTAGGATAAACTGGTTAGTATATCCAAAGTTTGGTGAAGAGCTGTCTTTTGACAAGGTAGCTCTAGATATTAAACTATTCCAAGGATGCGCCCTAAATACAGCATCACGAACATTATCAAATCTTTGATTAATAACAGTTGCTGCCTTAACATTTTCAGTAAAAGAACTAATAGTACTTGCGCCTATAATATTTAAAGCAAAGTTAGCAATGTCTACTTTAGATGCCATTTATATCTCCTAAAAAAAAGAAGGGGGGAAAAATCCCCCCCAACTTATTAGTCAACCACGTATTTTATGGTTAACTCAATGGTTCCTGTGCCAGCAGCACCACCCATTGTTACGGTTACTGCAACACCNTCACCGTTGGTATCTGTNACTGTNCCTGACCCTAGAGCCAATGTAGCCANTATATCTACCTTTTGTGCGGATGTTGATGCAGCAGCTGCTTTATAAGCGGCAGCGGATGCACTTACAGCTGTACCGGAACTATTGGTATGCGCTGCATAACCAACCGATAAGGTCGTAGATGAACCTAACGCATCATGCGCTAATGATCCTTCTAACAACCGTGCGTTGTGCGGAAGTATAAACATTTCAATAACATCACCAGATGCTAAAGAAGATGCTTCATATACGTCATGCGCAACACGTATTCTACCACCCATTTTATTTACTGGGTTTTTTACGGTTGGTACTGCTCTTGTGTTGGTTCTACCAACAGAGTAAACTGTAGCCATGATCTATCTCCTTTACTCGTTACAAGCAATTTCAACTACTTTTTCTTCTTCCATTCTAGTAGAACCGAATGAAGAACAGTAGTAGACTTGCGTTGCATAGGATTTATCGGAGCGTTCATCGATCTTNGCGTTTGGCTCTTTACCAATGGCAAGNTTCATACCATCTTGCGCCCATGCATAACATAAACGGCTAGTGCCATCGTCTGTTAGACGGTTGCTGGTAATAAACTTGAAGCCAACAAACGTATCAATATCACCTTGTACTAAAGCTTTGACCGTATTAAAGTCAGCACTTGTTACAGTAGTGCTATTGAGCAGATCTTCAATTTGCTCCGGCGATACAACAATGTATCTAGGAATAGATGGATCAACTGATTTTTCATCTAGTTTTTTCTTAGCCGTTACGAGCTTTGCAATGGTAAGACCAGCACTACCATGAGCAATTTTTTGCGCAGATGGTAATGTTGTAGATGTAGAACCTGTTGTACCAGTTAAGGCTGTTCCACCCATAGCAGCAATAATAACATCATCCATAGAACGACCTATAGCAGCGGCCGCAGCCCTTGCATAAGTGCTTTCTGGAGATATGAGCATACGTAATTTATCCTGATCATCNATCAGGTCCGCATATTCATAATCNGTTAATGTTACCATCCTACGACTATGTGGCGTGTTCATAAGGGGGGTATCTGCGTGTCTGCTCGTCTTAGCAGCAGCGGCAGCTTGCCCAACCTGTTCAAAAAATGCTTTGTCACCAGTAATGCTTTCAACATCCACTGTATCACGCAATAGGGAACCCATTTGCTGTGATAGCATTTGAACATTGGAACTATACTGTTGTACAAAAGCAGTCGTGATTTGTGTAGACATAAATCACACTCCTTTACTAAAGTTAAAATTAAAATTTATTTTTTTGCCAGATAATCCAAAATGGGTCTGTCTTGTTCATTTAGCAGAACCAACACTGTTGACTTACAACTTGCAGAAGGGCCGTTGCCGGTTATCCTACGTGAATATGCTCTCGTAGCTGTAAAGCTTCTTGAACATAAAAATCGTGCTGTGGATGGGATTTATCCCAATACGGCGTGTCCTTGGCCGTAATCTCCATCAGTTTTCTGTTTGCTTCCTGTGGTGTCATTATTAAATCGTTTGTTTCACCTTCCAATGTATCTTCTCCCATTTGATCAGCTAAATTAACAAACAATCGAATAATATCAGGATGATCACCTAAAAGCCTACCATCAGCCAATTCAATTGTATCCAGTGGATCTATCGAACCTAATAACTGTGTGGCAGCACTCTTAGCCATTTTCATCTTTTGGTCAAACGCTTTCCCAAATTCTTTTTCGAGTTGCGCTTTTGTTTCCGTAAGGGCGGTTTCAACTTGGGCTTCTCTTGCCTGACCTTCTTGAGTGGCGGCTTCGGCAAACGCTTTCGCCATACGTTCAGCTTGCTTTCCATTAAGACCAGTATCATAAGCAATTTGCTTAAAAGTAGCCAAATCAGGGTCTGCAAACCCTTCAACGCTTTCAAAATCATATTCAGTGGGCGCATTAGGACGGCCAAGCCTTTCATAAACATTATTCCACTCCTCATCTGTTGCTGATTTGCCAGGTAATGGCAATTTATCTACGCCAATCATTTTCTGTGCATGAACGTAGGATTTTGCCAATCCAGCTGTATCTGTGAAATTACGTAGGCTTGGTTCTCCACGTAAATCTTCTGGTAATGTATCAATAAATGATGCTGGTGCAGCGTCTGTAACCGGTGCTGCTTCGGTTTGAGATCCAGTTTCTTGGATTACCTCTTCACTCATTAGATATTTCCTTCTGTTGTTCTAATTTTTCCTGTGGCTGCATCATGCGTATGATATTCAGCACAACAGACCGTTGCCCCTCAAAAAAGGCGGTGTCATAAGGATCACCTTTAGCATAAGTTGTTTGGTAAAAACCAAAGCATACCTTTAAATGCTCNAGTATAACCTTACCATCATCTGTATTAAATATTCGCCGATAGTTATCTTTTAGATCACCAGTGCGTATTTGACTAATTTTCTTCATGCGGCTGGCGGTGCTTCTGCTTGTTCAGCTTCAGATAATACTTTTAATAATGGAGCTGCTTTTTGCGCTTGNTCTGCGTTCATCATTTCCTGTTGCTGCTGGGCAAGTTGTGCCTGTTGTTGTGCCTGTTGCTCACGTAAGGCCGCTACTTCTTCATTACTCTTGATAACTTTAGCCGGCATACCAGCAACATCAACAAGATACTTGACCAATCCATCATCATCAATGTAATCCATCACCGGTAGAGATTGACCTAATTGCAGTAATACCTCTAGACCTCGCATCATAGATTGTAAGTCTGTAAGCTTTTGCGCTTTAGCCAATGGAGATACATATTCAATATCTATATCCTGACCCTGTAATTCTTCCGGTGGCACATCCAAACGACCCTTACGCAACATTAATTTAAAACTTCTTTGTATTAATGGCTGTAGTAATTCAGATTGCAAACGACCCATAACCGGTCCTAACAACCTCATTTTTTCTTCGTTTCTTTGTAATACCTCTGTCGCTGTCATTTGTGGACCTGTCTGCAATTGCAGCTGATCAACATAAAACGCTGCTCGTATGGCATTGCGCCTTTGCTCTTCCATTGCAATACCAATTGGGTTTGTTGCCCCAGCCTGTAAAGGCTCAAGCCTATCCCTGGTTCCAGTACGATAGAAATTCAATGCGCCAGGTGTGGTACGCACAGGGAGAAGAAAACCATCGTCTGGAACCATNAGGGGTGGATCNATNTGNTTTTGNGCAGCTCNTAATNNTTNNTTCNGACATTTTNTTAANCATNTTNACATCTGGNANACAACTCATAGCCGGTGACCGTCCATAGATCGACACGCTGTCTTTATTAAATCTTGGAACCATAAAAGGTAATTCGTCAAAACCACCTTCGCCTAATAACGCTTTACTTTCTGCATGATAATAAATAGATCCTACAGGCTTACGAATAGGGGATGACCCTAAATTATCTGCCCTTGGATATACAACATGAATAATATCATGGTCCTGATAAGGATCTTTATCTAGGTCTTTTTTAACTTTATCCGGTAGATTTTCCTCTCCAAAACGCTGGGCAAGCTGTCTAGCGTTTAACTGAAACTTTCGATACACCGTATCCACACGGTCATTCATATCCTCACTAATAAGAATTTCAGCTATATGCCTTGTGGAAAACCGTAATCCCTCATCATCAAAATCAACAAATAAACAACCAGTGCCAAAAACAACTAGATCATAATACAATTCATGTATTTCCTGTTGAAAGTTTGACCTTTGAAATTCTTTATTGATTAATTCTACACAACCTTCCAGCCATTCATTGGCCGCATCATTCTGCGCTAGTTGTAAATCCCTATATCGCATGGAAAACCAAGGACTAGATGGACTTGTCAACATACCATGCAAACTAGATGCTAACAATTCTACCGCATGAATAGCCGTGCTATCAAAAATTAATTCTGTTCTTTTGTCACCTTGTGTACGTTTTTTTGTAATATCTGCTTTTCTAGGCAGCATATAATCCGCAAGTTCNTGCCAATGCTTTTCCCATTGACTNCGCTGCGAATGCAGTTTNTGATAACGTCTATCTAACGCAACAACCGTCTTATTTGCTATGGCCATGATAATCCTTTGTTGTTTTTGTAGAATTTAGAGCTTTTGTATATTGTGTATCTAATGAATGTTTCCAATCAACAATCGCATCCGCTTTTGTCAACCAATCTAGCTCATCCCATTGCTCATTAAATTTTATGTATCCCTCACCANTGATCTGATCCCAGTGAAGCATAGCAAAATTAACTTTCATCAGGACATTCCTAACATCGATTGCTTTTTTTTCTTAACACCGGCCATACTACGGCCCTGTGTACGACCGGCTTGCTTTTGCATCATTCTTTCCATCGGATCTACATTCATNGAAAAACGCATATTTTGTAATGGCTGTGCAGACATTGCACCCATCATACCAGCCATATTCTTTTTTTTACCATAAGCCATTACGCACCAGCCAATAACGATTGTGTATTACTAGGCTGATAAGATGCAAGCATACCCAGCCTTTGTTTTGATCTAAGCCCTCTCTTAGGCCGTAATCCAGTTGTATCATCTTTATCAATGCCTTGCGCAGATGTAGCAATTGTACCACTTTTCGGACCTTTTTCAGCATCTTGCAGTACACTTTGTACCGCTGGCGTAGTCGTTGTTACAGCTGTTGTTGTTTCTGTATTTGTTGTGTCAGGATCTTCTTCTTCAGTTGTTTCTGTTACGACCGGCGTTGCAGCTGCTTGCGCTCTTTGCCTAGCTAACCGTTCATCTTTACGTTCTTGACGCATTTGATCAAAAGCATCTGCACCAGCTCCACCAGCAAACGCAGACTTCGCTGCATCTTCAATCTCTTTGAATTTTTTTGGATCTGGATCTAAAACAATACCACCACCATAATCAAATGGTTCGTTTTTACCAATACTTTCAATAAATCTTTCAAAAAAACTTTTGGCCATTACATCCTCGCTTCAAATGGATTATATGTCATTTCTGCCTGTCGCTGTGGCGGTCTAATATGATAATTACTGGTCCTATGACCTACAGCAAAAGTTCTAAAGGCATCCGCTCCATGCGATGCCCAGTTATGTACCGGCGTGGACCTAAATACTTTCATACGGTCATTATACGCCCTGTGATAATGACGTAACGCTTCTAATCCAACCTGACATAAATCACGGTCAAACCAGCACTTGCCAATAATCATTTTGGCAGCGTGTATGCCGTCTTCCAAGGGCAGTTTAGACACCACTCTGAAAGCAATGCCCAAGTCATAGGCCGTTTCCCTTCTGGACTTACCAGACCCCAGTTCTCTGACTTCAATATCGTGCGGTGCGTTGTGGGTTCCATATAAATATCCTCGTTCTTGCAGCACTTTAACATAATACGGTAATCCCTCGCCCCTGTTCTCAAAATAATCAATAACGTGTATAGCTCGACCCACCGTTTGCGTAAACCATATACACGTACTATCATTTACGCCTAGATCCCACCACGTATCAACCTTGTACCCTTCATCATACGGTACATGGGTTATACGATTAGCCGTACTAGCCTTTTCTATCTCCTTGGCATAAATCGCACCAGGTACATTAGCCACCCAGGAACATTCATATTCCTGATTATACTGATCTTCAGACATCGACCGCTTGGCACTTTCAAGCTCTTCATTATCCAAAATATCTGTTTCAGATGCTTTATAAACCGCTGTCAGCCAATCATTAGATGCTTTAGCAGCTTCGTATAACTCATAAAAACTATTCATGCCCTGCGGCGTACCCATAAACACAGCATATCCCTTTCGGTCCGATAATGCCGGCCTGATAATCTCAGGGAATAAACTACTTGGCATCATGGCATATTCATCATGCACACAACCATCCAGATAAATACCACGTAAGCTATCCGGCGTTTCCGCACCTAACAACTGTATTCTTGCGCCATTAGGTAAATCACACCGCAATTCTGTTTCGTTAAAGCGTACCATTGGTATCGCAGAAGAAAATTGTTTTAAATAATCCCACGCTACCGCTTTGGCCTGTCGATAGGTAGGGGCAATATAGGCAAACCTGGGGTTCGGCTTATCGGTCAATATAGCATCTCTCAATAAATGATTAATAGCCATAACCGTCTTACCAAACCTACGGTGACAAACAATCACGCCCCATCTCTTATTCTGTAGCTTATGATGCAGCTCTTTTTGCAACGGCCTTGGATGATAGGGTATCTTTATCTGCACTTACCCACTCATCATAGACTTGCGCTTCTTCTTATTCTTCTCGCTATCCGGAAAACCAGCTTGCATATTCTTATAAGCCTTATCAGTAATCGTAGACTTCTTCTTACTTCTCGATATACCTAAACGCTTTCTACGGTTAATATTCTCATATAAACTCATGCTGCACCCATCATTGATTTCTTCTTCTTCTTTTCCTGATTTTTCTTAGCAGCCGTAATCACATCACCCCTCGTAATCTTATTGGGATCACCATACATAGCCGCTAACTTCTTTTTCTTAGGTGTCATCATTAGTACCTCTTACCGCCGCCTTTGCCTTTTTTCTTTCCTGGCATATCCTATCCTTTCGCTTTGTTTCGTTTCGATATATTGGCTGCTTTACTTCTAGCATCCGCTTTACTACTCGCTCCCCATTTNCTCAGAGAAAGTAATAATCTTGTGGGCTTGCCATCCTTATACTCCGGACCTTTGGCATTACCCATCCTAGCTAAAAAAGACGCTCTACGTGGATTATCACCAGTACGAACCGGTGGTTTTAGATTACCCTTATAACTATCCCTACCCCTCTGATTTAAGCCACCAGTAGGCGATTTACCTTCTTTCCTAGTCCAAGCCGGTGAACTCATTTGCCTACCTTATCCATAGCTTTCTTATGAGCTTGGGAAAATGTCAATGGGTTCTTCTTTGTCATAGCCTTTTTCATTTCATCCATATGCTTTTTACTATGATGATCACTATGCTTTGATAGTAAAGATTGTTGTCGTTTGGTTAAGGACATGAGTGTGTGGGTTCCTTAGATGATAGATATAACGATATAGAAGGTGGCGCAGATTTTTGGAGGGTGGGGGCCACCTATATCTGTAAAAAGTTACATAATACGTATTATGCGATCCTGAACTATCCTTATTTATAAGGGTTTTATTAGATTATAAAAGATTATGTAACTATTTTTTACAATATCAAATTAAAAAAAATTCTAGCTTGGGGGTACGTGCGAGCAGTACCAAAGTGTATTTAAGATAATGGTCAACCACCATCCCAAGTCAAAGTAATACTACCACTCGTTGCCTTCTGATCATTAGGATTATTTCTAATTCCACCTAATGGTTGTAATTGTCTTTTCAGTTTATCCAGGTTATCTAACTTAATCCTTCTCCATGTTGCTTCTGCCATTGCTTTCTTAGCATCATCAGGTAATGGAGCATTAATCAAATCCCTTATCTGATCTTCTATATGTTCACCTTGTATAGCTCTTGCTTTAGCATAAGCTTCATAAGCTTCATCATTAGCCTGTACAAACCTATAGATTGTTTTTCTATCAGGTAAATGCTTACTATTCTTACACATAGCTGTTAAGCTTTCACCATCGGCTAATCGTTCACATACTTCAGCCATCATATCCTTGGTTACTAATGAACTACCACGACTACCCATTTATTGTTTCTTTCGATTAGATGCAGCAGATATAATTGATAAATTCCTTTTGCTATTATTCTTTGGATTGCCATCGATATGATCAATATGCTTTCCATCTCCTTTACGTACTCTACCAGCTTTCATTGCATCACGTCTATTCTTGTTACGTAAAGCACGTTCTTTCTTCATACGTGTTGAGCTATGATATTGTGTATATTCATTCATCATAAAAATACCGGTACATAGATTATCTACATACCGGTTACAGTAAAAGCAGTTGTTATTGAGTGCATAAGAGCATAATAAAAACAGGCAAAGCTCCTATGATATAAAACATAATTAATATTTCAGTACATTCTGTCAATAAAAAAAATACAAATAAATAATATTTCATGGCTTGAAAAGCCAAGCATAATTATTATATATATAATATACAGTAAAAGGAGAATATAATATGGATGAATATTTTAAAGAATGTGTAAAAGATTTTAAAGTTCCAAAAGGCTGGGAAAATTGTAGCTATCACCATGATGCTTGTCCTAGTTTTATGTATAAAAATTATCAAATCTTTGTAAATCATTATAATCCTAAAAAAAGAGAATGCAAAAATGCAAAAAGATTTTGTATTTTTAATGATGATTATGAGGAATTATTATATACAGATAATTTTAATGAGGTTTTATCTTTTTTAAAATAAAAACAGGAGAATATAATATGAACATAAAAGAAGCTAAAAATTATTTAGAATATGCTAAATATGAAGAAACCTGGTTACTTAATGAATTACAAACTGCATACATTAAAGCTAAAACTAAAAAATTTAAGGATGATAATGAACGTATTATTTGGATTGCTAATTACATATACAATTTTGAAAATAGCACTGCACATTAATAAATAATAAAATTAATTTACATCAAAGCACNTTAGGGTGCTTTTTTGTTATGGAATAATGTAATCGTATTAAGGCATCCATATAGTTTCTTTTTACTGTTCGTCTATCCATATGATACAACTTAGATAACTTGCTCCATTTAGGTCCACGATTACGAAAGGCACTGCTATGGGCAACAGACCATAATAACATTCTATCTTCTGTTGAACATTGATCTAACAATAATCCTAATACATATTCATANTTTGTAATCTGTAGTGTTGTAGCTTTAGGTAATGACGGTTGATAAACTATATCACCATAAGCCAGCCAATCCTTTTGATATTCTGGCCATGATGCTAATTTTTGNTTACGNTATGCNCCTGGTAATCTTCGTTCTGTTTCTGCTGCTTCAACAATTAATTCATCTAGCTCATCAACATTACTTGCGAACACGCTTAAATTGCCTTTGGAGCTGTTCAAGAAATACTTTTTTGTGTTCAGTGGTAAGGGATTGTATATGTTCAAGTATCTTCCAATATTCAGATCTGGATAAAATCTTTTCTGCTTGCTTCATTAATTTCTGTTGTAAGAACTCAACCTTATAATCATTATCCATAGTATTATTAATATCTATAGTATTCCTATAGTATATATTCATATTCTTAGCAGTTTTTGAAATCACTTTTTGGAGGTGATTTCTAAACTGCTGTTTATCGTGATGATTGTATCCATTATGATTACTCATTATATTAATATAAGGGTAAATAATTTTAGCGTGTCAACCCCTAAAATGTACTTCATGTAAAATATCATGGCTTTGAAAGTCATTTACTGGGTGAAATGGCTATAATGTTTCTTTGATAGCAATTCCAATCCTTTGTGCTATCTGGGGAATTATCGCATTCCCAAGAGCCTTTAGCCTATGCGTCCTGTTCTTCTGACCACTTGCTACCCTTGGTATATTTACAGGCTCGTCCATCCAGGGGGATAACCCATCAACCATTCGACCCAATCTGCGTTGAGTGTTCCTTCCCCCTTGTTCCTCACTTCCGGATGATTGCCCAGCATCTTCTGCATCTTGCCTCCCGGTCTGCCCGCTGCATCCTCGTTCGCTGTTGGTGTCGGCCACATAGCTACTACCTCGTTGATATTCCCCGCCCTCTGTCTTTTGATTGCTGTCTTTCTGTGTGTTTCCATTTTCATACCGCTCCTCATCCCG
>FUFK010055462.1_pt1 | contig 11113 bp, 9 predicted proteins | sample 1021851 | NCBI WGS metagenome assembly FUFK01 (sample SAMEA51879418, study PRJEB19060) | metagenome
AAGTGATATTAAATTAACTTATATTTCAATAGGAATATTATTACTTATTTTCTCCTTATTTTTTGTATTATAAGGAACCACAACAATTTTTAAATTTTTTCCCTGTTGCTTCACATCTCTCATTTCTAGAGATTTTTGCTTGTTTGAATTTTTGAAGTAAGCATTTTGGATCATCTGACATTTTAATTTTTTCTTCATCCTGATATTTTTGATTGTCTTGTTCTGGGCTGTCAACTACTTTTACATTTATCAAAAAAGTAATTAATTCCGTTTTTAATTTATTGAGCAAGTTCTCAAATAATAGGAAAGCTTCTTTTTTATATTCTACCAAGGGATCTCTTTGACCATAAGATCTTAGACCTATAACTTGTCTCAATTGTTCTAAATATTGAATATGTAATTTCCAATTTTGATCAATTAATTGTAAGAATATTCTTTTCTCAATTTCAAGCGCTTCATTTTTTCCCAGAAGACTAATTCTTTCCTCTCTTTTTTCTGAAAATTTATCTTTTACTATTTTTTCAAATTCTGCATCTTTTATATTTGAAATTTCTTTTACTCTCTCATCATCAAATGATTTTCCAAAAATATTTTTGAAGCTTTTTGTAAAATCATCCGAAGTGGGATTTGCTAATTTCTTAGACTTCAAGATTTTTAATTCATTTAAGTTTTCATCTATAAAATCATCTGCAAATACATTTGCTTCCTTGCTCTCCATAACATTATTCCTTTGACTAAATATGACTTGTCTTTGGTCATTAAGTACATTGTCAAATTTTAGGAGGGTTTTTCTTATATCAAAATTTCTAGCCTCAACTTTTTGCTGAGCTCTTTCGAGAGCTTTATTTATCCATGGATGATCTATGCTTTCTCCATCTTTAAGTCCTAGCTTTTCTAAAATATTATTCATAGATTCTGATCCAAATATTCGCATTAAATCATCCTCTAAACTTACGAAGAAAATAGAATTACCCTCATCACCCTGTCTTCCAGATCTACCTCTAGCTTGATTATCTACTCTCCTACTTTCCATTCTCTCTGTCCCTATCACAAATAAGCCACCTAATTTTTTCACTTTCTCTTTTTCACTTTCATCTTGACCTCCAAGTTTAATATCAACCCCTCTTCCAGATATACTTGTGGTAATAATTATTGAATTTATTTTGCCTGCGTTGGCAATTATTTCTGCTTCTTTCTCATGATTTTTTGCATTCAAAACTATGTGTTTAATTTTTTTTTTATTTAACAAATCTGAATAATGCTCTGATTTATTTATACTTGCTGTGAATACTAACAAAGGTTGTCCAGATTGATTACATTCAACTATTTTTTCAATTATTGCATCGTCCTTTTCTTTTAAAGTTCTGAAAATTTGATCATTCCAATCTTTTCTTATCATTTCTTTATTTGTAGGAATTGATACTACTGGCAAATTATAGATTTCAAAAAACTCCTCAGACTCAGTTTGAGCTGTTCCAGTACAACCAGATATTTTTTTATAAAGTTTAAAAAAGTTTTGGTAGGTTATAGACGCCAAAGTTTGATTTTCAGCATTGACTACTAACTTTTCTTTTGCTTCTAAACTTTGATGGAGCCCATCTCCAAATCTTCTGCCTGGAAGCTGTCTTCCAGTTTGTTCATCAATTATAATAATTTGATCATCTTTGACTATATAATCACGCCCATTTTGAAATAAATGATTAGCTTTTAAAGCTTGATTGACATGATGAACAAGATGTAGGTTTTCAGGATCATAAAAGTTATTATTTTTCAAAATACCAGCGTTTGAAAATATTTTTTCAATATTATCAATACCTTTATTTGTGAGTAGAATATTTTTATCCTTTTCATCAATATCAAAGTCATCAGACTTCAATGTTTTTACAAGTTTATCAATTGCAATATATTGACTGGTTTTATCCTCTGCAGCCCCTGAAATGATTAAAGGAGTTCTAGCTTCATCAATTAGACAGGAATCTATCTCATCAACGATAGCAAAATTATGCTCTCTTTGAACCATATCTTTTTTTGAAAATTTCATATTGTCTCGAAGATAATCAAAACCTAGCTCACTATTAGTTGCATAAGTTATATCCTTCATATAATTTTCTTTTCTCTCTAGATCAGATTGACCAGTATTAATAAAGCCACAACTTAAACCAAGGAATTCGTATATCTCACCCATATTTTGACTATCTCGTTTAGCTAAATAATCATTTACAGTTACTATATGTACACCTTTTTTTTCTAATGCATTTAGGTAAGCTGCTAAAGTTATAGTCAAAGTTTTCCCTTCACCTGTTTTCATTTCTGCAATTTTATTTTCATGGAGAGCTACACCACCAATTAATTGGACATCAAAGTGTCTTTCATTGTGAATTCTTTTTGATGCCTCTCTAACTAATGCAAAAGCCTCTGGTAATATTTGATTTATCTTTTCACCATCATTTAGTCTCGAAATAAGTTCAGATGTTTTTTTTGGAAAATCAGAATTATCAATATTTTCAAACTTTTTTTCTAAACCGTTAATCTGATTAACTATTTTGCCAATTCTATCGAGCTCTTTTTGATTTCCACTTTTAATTATTTTAGATAATAGATTTAACGGATTAAACATTTTAATGTACAGTANTTAGTGAATATATAGTAATTTTTTAGAGAAATTAAATATCATGGTTTTAGGCATAAACAACTTTTTTGATGCTAGAAATAAAAACGCAAAAGTTGCAGATTTTCAAGATTTAGACCATTTAGATGGAGTATCTGTATCTGCAGTTTCGGCAAATTTGTATGATCAAAAAAGAGATGACCTCGTTTTATTTTATTTTAGAAATGGAGCTAATCATTCATCTTTGTTTACAAAATCAAGTGTTGTATCAGAAAATATAAAGTGGAATAGAAAAATTAAGTCACAAAAAATACATGCATTATTAATAAATACTAGAAATGCAAATGCTCTTACTGGATCAGATGGATATGATGCATTAAAAATACTTTCTATAGAATTATCTGAAAAACTGACGCTCAAACAAAAACAAGATGAAGAGTATCCAAAAATTATTCGTTCTGACAGTATACTTTTTGCTTGTACTGGTACCATTGGAGAAAAATTTCCTTTAGAAAAAATAAAAAATTCTCTTCCTAACTTAGTCGATAATATTAAATATAATCAAAATAAACTAATATGGATGAAAGCAGCCTCAGGCATCAAAACAACAGATACCAAACCTAAGTTAGCAATGTCAGAGTGCAAAATAGGTAACACACCAATAAAGGTTTATGGCATTGCTAAAGGCTCTGGGATGATATTTCCTAATATGGCGACAACATTAGGTTTTTTATTTACAGATGCAAACTTATCATCATCAATTTTAAAAAATATACTCAAAGATACTATTGAAACTACTTTTAATGCAATTTCTTGCGATGGTGATACCAGCACGAACGACATGGTATCAATTTTTGCAACAAATAAAGCAAATAATTCTGAAATTAAAAGCCATAAAGAAAAAAAATTACATGATTTTAAAGAGTCAGTTCACGAAGTTTTATTAAACTTGGCTAAAAGAGTTGCAGCAGATGGCGAGGGAGCATCAAAATTTGTGACTATCAATTGTCAAAAAGCAAAAACAGTAGCTGATGCAAAAAAAATTTGTTTTTCAATTTCAAATTCAGCCTTGGTTAAAACCGCAATAGCTGGAGAGGATCCAAATTGGGGGAGGATCGCTATGGCAATTGGAAAAACTGAAATAAAAATTGATATTCAAAAATTAACTATTTTTTTTGGCCCTTATAAAATTTTCTCAAAAAANAAGTTNTCCGAAGATTATGATGAGCAAAAAGTNANTGATTATATGAAAAATGAATCTATAGAAATAACTGTTGATATAGGAATNGGAAAAAAAAATTTTACTACATANACCATGGACTTAACTAAAGATTATATTGAGATTAATGCAGATTANAGATCTTAGCNTATTGAATTTAAGCTTATAATTATTAAATATGNAATATGATTAANTANGCCCTTATATGCAAAAGTTGTAAATTAGAATTTGAAAGTTGGTTTGGATCATCTAAAGAATTTGATCGTCTGAAAAAAATGAAACTTTTGAGTTGCCAGAGTTGCAACTCTATTAAAGTTGAAAAATCTTTAATGTCTCCAAACTTATCTAACAGTAAAAAAAAAATTACCAATACTAATGAGTTAAAATTTCAAGAAGTTAAACAAAAGTTGAGAGAATATAAAAAATTTGTTAAGGATAATTTTAACTTTGTAGGTGAAAATTTTGCTTATGAAGCNAGATCATTACATTACAATAAAAATAAATATAAAGATAAACAAAAAGGTATCTACGGAAGAGCTTCCTTGACGGATGTTGAGGAATTAAAAGAAGAAGGTATAGAAACTGAAATGTTACCTTGGATTGAGGATAAAGAAAATTAAACTTTCTCAAATTTAGTGATATAATTAACTGATTTGTCTGATGATACCTTCCACTGATCAAACAAAGGATTAAATGTCATACCATTAATTTTCTTTAATTTGAGAGAATTTTTTTGGCAAATACTTATAAGATTTTCAGGTTTGACAAATTTTTCCCATTCATGAGTACCTATTGGNAGCCATCTNAAAACATATTCTGCACCTATAATTGCAAANAAATAAGATTTNAAAGTTTGATTTAANGTTGCAACAAACATGATGCCATTNTTTTTTAAAAACTTTGAACTTTGCTTTATAAAATTATCAATATTTTCTACGTGTTCAACAATCTCCATATTTAAAATCACATCAAATCTTTTTGATGTATTAAAATTTTCTGGTGAACAATTTAAATAATTTATTTTTAATTTACTTTTTTTTAAGTGGTGTTTCGCAACATTAATATTATTTTGAGATGCATCAATTCCAGTTACATTCGCACCCAATCTTGACATTGGTTCCGAAAGTAATCCACCTCCACAACCAATATCTAAAATTTCTAAGTTTTTTAATGGTTTATTATTTTTTTTTAATGAAAAATGTTCAATTAGATTTTCTTTAATATATTTTATCCTAATTGGATTAAATTTATGTAATGGTTTAAATTTTCCTGTCGGATTCCACCACTCATCAGCAATTCTTGAAAATTTTTCTATTTCTTTTTTGTTAATTGTGTTATTTTTCATTACTTTATTGACTTTATATAGAAGATGTATTTTATCAATATTTTTTATTAAATAATTATTTAATCATGAAAATTGTAGTTTTAAAATTTGGTGGAACATCTGTTGGTACTATTGANAGAATAAAAAAAGTTTCTGAAATAGTAAAAAATTANGTNAAAAAAAGATACTCAGTTATTGTNGTTTGNTCTGCCATGAGCGGATCNACAAATGAATTAATTAAAAAATCAAAANAAATAAGTAATAATTTTTCAGNTGCNGANTACGANGTNTTAGTGTCTTCAGGCGAGCAAGTTTCATGCTCACTTATTGCAGGAAGACTTGTGCATCTTGGAATCAAATCTAGATCATGGACAGCCTGGCAGGTACCCATTTTTACAGAAAATAAACATAAATTTTCAAGAATAAATCAAATAAATAAAAGTAAATTGTTAAACTATTTAAAATCTGGTGGTGTTCCAATAATCACTGGTTTTCAAGGTATTAATCAGTATGAGAGAATTACCACAATTGGAAGAGGAGGGTCTGACTCAACAGCAATAATGTTAGCTAAATTTTTTAAAGCAGATAAATGTATTATTTTTACTGACGTAGAAGGTATTTTTACAACCGATCCTAACAAACTCAAATCAGCTAAAAAAATAAAAGTCATATCATACGAAGAAATGCTGGAGATGGCTTCATTAGGTGCAAAAGTAATGCAACCAGAATCCATTCAAGATGCTAGATTAAATAGGATTAATATAGAGGTAAAATCATCTTTTAAAAGAAAGTCAGGAACATTAATTACTAAAAGAAAAAATATAATAAATAATAAAATAATTACAGGAATTTCATCNACACAGAATGATNCAAAAGTGACTTTAGTTGGAGTAAAAGATAAACCTGGAATTGCNGCATCTATCTTTAAACCATTATCAAAAAATNCAATTAACGTTGACATGGTAGTACAAAATATTTCTGCNAANGGAAGAGAAACAGATTTAACATTTACTATAAAAAATGAAGATTTAAACAAAACAAAAAAAATTGTTAATGAAAACAAANATATAAATTTTAAAAAANTAATTTTTGATAAAAATGTAAGTAAAATTTCTATAATTGGTGTAGGAATGGTAACTACNCCAGGTGTTACATTTAGAATGTTTCAAGCATTAGCCAATCAAAAAATCAATATTCAGGTTATTTCAACATCCGAAATAAAAATCTCAGTTTTAGTTGACAAAAAGAATATTAAAAAAGCTATTTCTGCATTGCATAAGGAATTTAAGTTAGATCNATAAAATGAGCATAAGACCTTTTAGAGATATTAATAGAAAAAAAACAAAAGAAATAAATGTTGGAAATTTAAAAATTGGAGGAGATAATCCAATATCTGTTCAATCAATGACTAACACTTTAACAAAAGATGTTAAGTCCACAGTCAAACAAATAATAGAAATAGAGAACGCAGGAGCTGATTTAGTAAGAGTTTCATGTCCCGATANAGAGTCAACAGAGGCTTTAAAGCAAATTGTAAAACAAACTAGAGTTCCAATAGTTGCTGATATTCATTTTCATTATAAAAGAGCAATTGAGGCTGCAGAAAATGGTGCACATTGTTTAAGAATTAATCCTGGCAATATAGGGGATAGACAAAAAATAAAAGAAGTAATTAAATCTGCGAAAAATAATGGTTGTGCGATTAGAGTTGGTGTGAATGCAGGATCGCTTGAAAAAGATATTCTTGAAAAATATAAAGAACCTTGCCCCGAGGCTCTTGTTGAAAGCGCATTGAGAAATATTGAAATACTAGAGAATGAGGATTTTTTTAATTTAAAAGTAAGTGTTAAATCATCTGATGTATTTTTATCAATTGGAGCTTACAAACAATTATCAAAAAAAATAGACTATCCTCTTCACATCGGAATTACAGAGGCAGGAAGCTTTTTGCCTGGTACTATTAAGTCATCAATTGGTTTTGGATCACTGCTTTTAGATGGAATAGGTGATACTATAAGAGTATCTCTTTCTGATGATCCAGTAAAAGAGATAAATGTTGGTAATGAAATTTTAAAATCACTAAATCTTAGAAACAGAGGTGTTAGAATTATTTCATGTCCATCTTGTGCTAGACAAGCATTTGAAGTAATTGACACAGTCAAAATTTTAGAGAATANGCTTTCACATATAAAAACTCCAATTACACTCTCAATAATTGGCTGTGTTGTAAATGGCCCAGGTGAAGCTGCACAAACTGAAATTGGAATTACTGGAGGCGGCAAGGGAAATCACATGTTGTATTTAAATGGTGTTGAGAGTGAAAAAATTAAAAGTGATGAAATAATCTCAAAAGTAGTCAGTATGGTTGAAAAAAAAGCCAAAGAGATAGAAGAAAAAAATTAAAAATAATGCTTCCTTTAGACAAAGTTCAGGTATTGATATCTAAGCATTCTAAACTTGAAAAAGACTTATCTTCAGGAGAGATAGACAAAAACACTTTTGCTGAAAAATCTAAGGAATATTCTCATTTAAATGAGATTATTAAAGAGGCAAGGGAATATAATCAATTTGAAAAAAATAAATCTGAATTAGAAAATATAATAAATGACACCAGCTCTGATAAAGAAATGAAAGATTTAGCTGAAATAGAACTTGCAGAATTACAACATAAATTCCAATTAAATGAGAAAAAAATAAAAATATTTTTACTACCTAAAGATGAAGCTGATACAAAAAATGCCATTATTGAAATTAGAGCTGGAACGGGTGGATTAGAAGCAAGTTTATTTGCAGGTGATTTGTTTAAAATGTATGAAAAAGTAAGTAATAAAAAAAAATGGCAATTAGAAATTATTTCAATTTCAAAGAGTGATGCTGGAGGACTTAAAGAGGTAATTGCCTCTATTAAAGGTCAAAATATTTATTCCTCTTTAAAATACGAAAGTGGAGTGCATAGAGTTCAAAGAGTTCCAGACACAGAAACACAGGGGCGAGTACATACCTCTGCAGCAACAGTTGCCGTTTTACCGGAAGCTGAGGAAGTTGATGTAAAAATTGAGGATAAAGATCTTCGAATAGATGTATTCAGAAGTAGTGGCCCTGGAGGACAAAGTGTAAATACAACTGATTCAGCTGTAAGAATAACACATTTACCATCAGGAATTGTTGTAAGTCAACAAGATGAAAAATCACAAATAAGAAATAAAGAAAAGGGACTTAAAATTTTAAGATCCAGAATATACGAGCTAGAAAGACAAAAAAGAGATGCAGAAAGATCAAAGGATAGAAAAAGTAAAATAGGAACTGGTGATAGATCTGAGAGAATAAGAACTTATAACTTTCCACAAGGAAGAGTAACTGATCATAGAATTAATTTAACTCTTCATAAATTAGAAGAATTTATGGAAGGAGAAATATTCGATGAGATGATAGAAAATTTAAGTATCCAAGCTCAGGAGGAACAGCTTAATAAATTATCATAATGAACTATCAACAAATTTTAAATAAAGCTTCAAACGAATTACAGCTTAAAAACTTTAAATCACCTAAATTAGACTCNGAATTGATATTGGCAAAAACACTTAATGTAAGTAGAGAGGAAATTCTATTAAATTTACATAAAAAAATAGATAAATCTAATTTAAACAAATTCAATTATTATTTAAATATGAGAAGCAATCATAAACCTATAGCACATATAGTTAATTTTAAATATTTTTGGAAATATAAATTTTTCGTTGATAGAAATGTTTTGATACCGCGTCCAGAAACAGAATTAATAATTGAAAAAATTTTGAATATTTTGCCATCATCATCTAATAAAAATATTTTGGATATTGGTACTGGCTCAGGATGTATTGCGATATCATTAATTAAAGAGAGGCCAGATTGCAGAATTACAGCTATTGATAAGTCCAAAAAAGCCATAAAAGTGGCAAATAAAAATGCAGAAATGCATCAAGTTGGAAAAAAAGTAAAATTTATAAATATCGATGTTGACAAATACTTATGCAATAAATATGATCATATTATATCTAATCCTCCTTACATAAAAAACAGTGAGTTATTAAGTTTAGATAAGGATGTTAAATTAAATGAACCAAAATTAGCATTATCTGGAGGTTCTTCAGGATTGGAAACATATTTTAAGATAATAAATAAATGCAAAATGCTTTTAAAAATTAATGGTAAGCTTATTTTGGAAATTGGTCATAAACAAGGTAAAGAATTGAGTAAATACTTAACTTTAAATGGGTTTAATCAAACAAAAATATATAAAGATCTTTCTCGTCAAGACAGATGTTTAGTAAGCACTAAAANTTACTGATGAATAATTTTAAAAATAATCATAGAAGAAATAGGTTCAGACCAAATAGCGATAGAAACTTCAAAAAAAGAAATGGNAATGGACATAAATTAAATGGAGATTTTAATAATANCTCTGAATTTAAGAGAAAAAATCCAGGTAGAAACAATCAAAATGCAGCAAAACTTATAGAAAAATATAATGACTTAGCTAGAGAGGCATTATCAAACGGAGATAAAATATTATCTGAAAATTATCTACAACACTCAGATCATTTTTCAAGAATATTGAATTCACAAGATGCATCAAAAATAGTTAATTTAGAAACTAGTAAAACATCAGAAAAAAAGATCGAAGAAAAAAAAGATGAAGTGATTATTGATAATACAATAAAAGAAGAAAGTGTTAAAGCAGCAGATTAATTAAGACTTGCAATAAGTTCAGATTTTAACACATCAATTTTAATTTTATTTACTTCAAATTTATTTCTCTCTTTTCCTTTCAAAGTTTTCCCTGATGGTAATTTTAATTTTTGTGAGTTTATTTTCCTCCCATTTTCTATTACCTCGTAATGTAAGTGCGGACCAGTAGATAGTCCTGTTGAACCTACATAGCCTATAATTTGACCTTGTTTTACTCTTACACCTTTTTTAATTCCTCTTCCAAATTTCGACATATGAGCATAAACTGTTTGATAGACTGAATTGTGCTTAATCTTTACACAGTTTCCTCCTCCACCACACCATTGAGCTCTAGTAACTACTCCATCTCCAGAAGCCATAATTGGTGTTCCAGTTGGTGCAGCAAAATCTGTTCCTGCATGCATTTTTGTAAATCCTAGTATGGGATGTTTCCTTTTTCCAAATGGCGAAGATAGTCTTGCACCATTTATAGGTGTCTTCATAAGAGTTTTCTTCATACTTTTTCCATTTTCGTCAAAATAATCAATTTCATTTTTTCCTAATTCAAACTTATATAAATTGAGATCATTTCCTTGCGTATTTAAATTTGAGAAAATAATATCTCCATTTTCAATTAAAGAGCCATCTTCATTTTCAAATTGTTCATAAATGATTTGAAAAGAATCTCCTTTCCAAATATCTCTTTGAAAATCTACTTGAAAACCATAAAGTCTTGCAAACTCTATAATTGTATTAGGTTTTATACCCAATTTAATAGCAGTATTGTATAAGCTATTTTCAATAATTCCTTCTTTAAATATCAAAACTCTAGTTAAATTTTTTTCTATTATTTTTGTGGAAAATTTTGTTAAATTACTCTTTCTTAAAAATTCTAAATCTTTTTTTTTGTCTATTTCTATTTTAAATTTAATTATTCTAACGTTTTCTCTTCTATCTATTTTAAAATATAATCGTTGATTTTTTTTTAAAGATTTAACTATTTTTTGTTTTTTTACAGCGCCTAAAAAAATTTCTTTTTCTGAAATAGGAATGTCAATTTTATCTAAAATATTTTCAAAATTATCACCATTTTGTACAATATAATTTATTTCGGCATATCTTGGTTTTAATTTTGAAGTTAAAGAATTAATAGATTTTTTTAAGTAAACATTGTTAAAAGATTTTTCTAAAAGATAAATTTGATTTTTTTTATTTGTGTCGTAAAAATAAGTAACAAAAACTGCAATAAAAATTA
>FUFK010062102.1_pt1 | contig 11113 bp, 13 predicted proteins | sample 1021851 | NCBI WGS metagenome assembly FUFK01 (sample SAMEA51879418, study PRJEB19060) | metagenome
CAATATTCCCCACTGCTGCCTCCCGTAGGAGTCTGGGCCGTGTCTCAGTCCCAGTGTGGCTGATCATCCTCTCAGACCAGCTACTGATCGAAGCCTTGGTGAGCCATTACCTCACCAACTAGCTAATCAGACGCGAGCTCATCCTCAGGCGAAATTCATTTCACCAATAGGCATATGGGGTATTAGCGGTCGTTTCCAACCGTTATCCCCCTCCTGAGGGCAGATTCTCACGCGTTACTCACCCGTCCGCCACTAACCCGAAGGTTCGTTCGACTTGCATGTGTTAAGCACGCCGCCAGCGTTCATCCTGAGCCAGGATCAAACTCTCCGTTGTGTTCAAATCCTTTTGTAGATAAATCTACTCAATATGAATTGCATTCTCCAAATAAAAATAAGATTGACTTAAGTTATTTAGGTTCAGCCTCCTTAGATGACTAAGGATTACTTTGAGTGCACATTAAAAATATTTTTAAGTGACTTTCCAAGATCTCAGATCCGTTGGTTTTCAAAAGACTAAAAGTTAGCAATTGAAAACAATTTATATATTCTTGACGGGACCTCACACCTTTATTGCAAATACATCTAAAAATTATCAAATCAAGATTTGATAAAGTTTTGACGCAATAAAAGCATCAGTTCCTAAGTTTTTAAATTTTCTAGGTGCAGAGCTAGACAAAAAATGAATAACTCATTTTGAAGGGAAACCCTTCTTCTGGCTGAAAATACTGATCGAAATCAAATCTCCAAAATATTCCCACATTCACCAAAAATCAGATTTGAGGTAAATGTTTGAATAATGCAAAAAATTATATTTTTGCCCAGAAGAAAATACTAAACCATCCGACTGTAATTTTGCAACCTTTTATACAAAAAATTTTTATTAATTTTTTTTTGTTCAAAGTCTCCTTAAAGAACTAGGCTTTAAATAGAGGGATTAACATGAAATGGCAGAAAGATTTAGTCAAAAAAATTTAAGAGTACGACCAAGTTCAGATGAGGAGAAAATTGTAACAAATGCAAAAAAACACTTCGAAAAGACTCTTGTTGAAATATCAGGAGAACTAGTAGGCAGTGTTGCTGCGTTAGAACACCCAACAAAGAATAAAAAGTTAAATTATGGAGAAATATTTTTAAGAGACAACGTTCCAGTAATGATTTACCTCATTACCCAAAAACGGTACGAAATTGTCAAAAGGTTCCTAAGTGTTTGCCTTGAGTTACAAAGCACTAATTATCAAACACGTGGAGTATTTCCTACTAGTTTCGTTGAAGAAGATGGAAAGCTCATTGGAGACTATGGTCAAAGATCAATTGGGAGGATTACTTCAGCTGATGCAAGCTTATGGTGGCCAATTTTATGTTGGTATTATGTCAATAAAAGCGGTGATTATGCCTTCGGAAAAAGTCAAAGTGTCCAAAGAGGTATTCAACTTCTTTTAGATCTAGTTCTACATCCAACATTTGAGGGTACACCCGTACTTTTTGTTCCAGATTGTGCCTTTATGATTGATAGACCTATGGATGTGTGGGGAGCACCTTTAGAAGTTGAAGTTTTACTGCATGGATGTTTAAAAAGCTGCATCAACTTAATGGAATTAAGTCGGGCAGATCATGTAAGTAGACTCTTAGATCAAAGACTAATTCTCACAAATCAATGGGTAAAGGACTTAGGAAGTTTTCTCTTAAAACATTATTGGGTTACAAGCCAAACAATGCAAATCTTAAGAAGAAGACCGACTGAGCAGTATGGAGATGATCAACACTTCAATGAATTTAATGTTCAACCTCAAGTAGTACCATCATGGCTTCAAGATTGGTTAGAAAATAGAGGTGGCTATTTGATAGGAAATATTAGAACAGGAAGGCCTGACTTTCGATTTTACAGTTTAGGAAATTCTTTAGCTTGTATGTTTGGAGTACTTCCTCCTGCAGAACAAAGAGCTTTATTTAGATTAGTTTTACACAATAGGCAGCATTTGATGGCTCAAATGCCTATGAGAATTTGTCATCCTCATATGGATGTCGAAGAATGGCAAAATAAAACTGGTTCTGATCCAAAGAATTGGCCTTGGAGTTACCACAATGGAGGTCATTGGCCAAGTTTACTTTGGTTTTTCGGTACTGCTGTACTTCTACACCAAAAGAAATTTCCTTCTGATGATGTAATTCTTATGGAGGAAATGAAATCTTTAATCGAAGAATCTTATTGGTGTCAACTTAATCAATTACCTAAGCAAGAATGGGCTGAATATTTTGATGGACCTACGGGTACTTGGGTTGGGCAGCAATCAAGGACATACCAAACCTGGACGATTGTTGGATTTTTATTAATGCACCACTTCCTTAGACAAGAAAGCGATGACTTAGATATGTTTAAAATTTGAGTTAAAATAAACCTAAAGTTAGAGACTTATCAATTGGTAAGCAAGCACCGATACCAAGATAAATTGTTAGGAAAGTACCAAACAAGAATACTGACATTGCTATTGGTCTTCTAAAGGGGTTAGAGAATTTATTAACGTTCTCGATAAATGGTAAAACCATTAATCCTAGAGGGATTAGTGTTTGAAGTGCTATACCCAAAAGTTTATTAGGAACTACCCTCAGTATTTGAAAAACGGGATAAAGGTACCATTCAGGAAGTATTTCTAAGGGAGTAGCAAATGGGTTTGCTTTGTCTCCCAACATTGCAGGATCAAGAACTGCTAATCCAACCACACAGGCAATTGTGCCTAAAATCACTACTGGGAAAATGTATAGTAAATCATTTGGCCAAGCAGGCTCTCCGTAATAATTATGACCCATACCTTTGGCTAATTTTGCTCTTAATTTTGGGTCAGATAAATCTGGTTTCTTTAACGTAGACATTTGGATCTAAGAAGATAATTAAAGTATAGGAGTTTATAAAGGACCTGAAATACCCTGTTTACGAATCATTAGAAAATGCATCAACATGAAAACGGCTAATGACCATGGCAAAACAAAAGTATGAAGGCTATAGAACCTTGTAAGAGTTGATTGTCCAACACTTTCTCCACCTCTTAGTAGTTCAACCATAAAATCACCAATTATTGGTATAGCAGCTGGCACGCCTGAAACTATCTTCACTGCCCAGTAACCTACTTGATCCCAAGGCAAAGAATATCCTGTTACACCAAAAGCAACTGTTATGACTGCCATTACAACGCCTGTAACCCAAGTTAATTCTCTTGGTCTTTTGAAACCACCTGTAAGATAAACCCTAAACACATGAAGAATTAACATTAAAACCATCATAGATGCACTCCATCTATGAACAGATCGGATTAACCATCCAAAACTTACGTCGGTCATTAAATAGCTGACCGAACTATAAGCTTGAGTAACTGTTGGCTTATAGTAAAAAGTCATTGCAAAACCTGTTGCAAATTGAATTAGGAAGCATACTAGAGTTATGCCTCCTAAACAATAAAAAATATTTACGTGAGGGGGTACGTACTTGGAAGTTACGTCGTCTGTTATGTCTTGAATTTCAAGCCTTTCTTGAAACCAGTCATAAACGGATGAAGAATTCGCCATCCAAAAAAAANTTAGCTTTGATATAAAGAGCTTACTTAAAATTCTTATACTTGGTGTTAAGACTTAACCCAATGAATTCATCTTTTAACAAATTTTTAACATTCAAAACAATGTTCACTGCATTAATGATCATTGTTTTTTCTACCAATTTTTTATTGATTGAAAGAGTGGAAGCTCTCAGTGATAGCAAGCAATTAGTCCTTGACGCTTGGACCTTGGTGAATGAGGGTTTTTATGACCCAGAAAAGTTTGATGAAATAAATTGGAAGAGAATTAGACAAAAAACATTACAGAAACAAATTGAAACAAGTGAAGAGGCTTATTTCGCAATTGAAGACATGTTGAGGCCTCTAGAGGATCCTTACACAAGAGTTTTACGCCCAAAAGATTACGAACTACTTAAATCAAGTAATTTTGGTAGCGAGATTAATGGTGTTGGACTTCAATTAGGGGAAGAAAATGATAGCAATAAAGTAAAAGTTGTCTCTACTCTTGGCGGCTCACCAGCAGAAGAAGCTGGGATTGTTAGCGGGGACTTCATAGAGAAAGTAGATGGAATTTCTTCAGAAGAATTAGGCCTTGCAAATACTGCCTCTAAGTTAAGGGGTGAATCAGGAACCAAAGTTTTAGTTGAAATATCTTCGGAATCAGGAGAAATTAGAGAGATAGATTTAGAAAGAAGATCGGTAGATCTCAGGCCAGTTAGGACAAAAAGATTAAGAGACGATTCCCACACAATAGGGTATCTTAGGATAACTCAATTTAGCGAAAGCGTGCCCAAAAAGGTTGAGGAAGCTCTTCAGGAATTAAAAGAAAAAGAGGTTGAAGGATTAATTTTGGATCTAAGGAATAATTCGGGCGGACTTGTGAGCTCAGGAATCGCAGTAGCAGACTCATTATTGAGTGAGAAACCAATAGTAGAGACGAAAAATAGGAATGGAATTAAAGATGCAATAACGTCTCAAAAAGAGACTTCTTATGATGGACCAATGGTAACTTTAGTTAATAAAGGGACTGCTAGTGCTAGTGAGATACTTGCGGGATCTCTGCAGGATAACGGCAGATCTACTCTATTAGGAGAACAAACTTATGGAAAAGGTTTAATTCAATCCCTAAAAAGTTTGGGAGAAAATAGTGGGGTAGCAATAACAGTTGCTAGTTATTTAACTCCTAAAGGTAATAATATTCAAGGGCAAGGTATTACACCGGACAAATTATTGGATCTGCCGGATGCGAGTGATTACGGAAGTGCTGAAGATAAGTGGGTGAGAAATGCAGAATTATTTTTAGATTCATTTCTAGAAAAAGAAGAAGTTTCAATTCAAACTCCTGAAATAAGCAATGAAGAAATAAAACCCTCAAGTAGTTAAAGATATTGATAAATAAAAATTTAAAAACACTATGAGTATCAAAAGAATTTTCCATGACCCAATTCACAAAGAGATAGTATTTGATTCAGGGAAGCCGGAAGAGTTAATGATTATGGAATTAATTGATACAGTAGCTTTTCAAAGGTTAAGAAGAATAAAACAATTAGGGGCAGCATCATTAGTATTTCATGGTGCAGAATCGAGTAGATTTACCCATTCAATTGGCGTTTTTTGTATCGCAAGAAAAATATATCAAAGATTAATTGAAATTAAATCTTCTTTTTATGAAAATAAATTTGTTCTATATGGAGCAGCTCTTCTTCATGATTTAGGTCATGGACCTTTGAGCCATACTAGTGAAGTTATATTTGATCATAATCACGAAAAATGGTCTCAAAACTTAGTTAAAAATTATTCTCCAATAAATTCAATACTCAAAAAGTATGACAACGAATTACCGAAACAAATATGTGAATTATTTGAATCAAAACAACTATTTTCAAATCCTTTAAAAACATTGATTAGCAGTGAAATAGATTGTGATCGTCTTGATTATCTTTTACGCGATAGTTACAATACAGGCACCAAATATGGCTTAGTAGATTTAGAAAGAATTATTTCAGGTCTTACTTTTTCACCTGATGGAAATATTGCAATCAAACCAAAAGGAATTATAGCTATTGAGCATTTCTTAGTACTAAGAAACCTAATGTACAGAACCATTTATAATCACAGAATAAACGAAATATCGACATGGATTCTTGAAAAAATAATATTCACAATAAAAGATAATTTTGAAAAAAAAATATGGATTGATAATTCACTTCATAAATGGATATTTTCATCCCAAAATCTAGACTTTGATGATTTCATAAAAAATGATGATATAACTTTCTATTATCATTTAATTAAATGGAAAGATGAATCTTTCGAGCCACTTTCTAAGCTATGCAAAATGTTTATTGACAGAGATCTGTTAAGGGCATCAGACATAAGTTTTCTAAATAAAGTGGATAGACTTAATATCCTTGCATTTGCAAAAAAATTATGTGAAAAAAATAATTATGATTCAGAAATATTTTGTGGTATTAAAGAAAGATCATTTAAAGGTTTTGAATCAAACAATGCTTTTAAAATATGGGATGGGACTTATCAAAACTCACTAGAATGTAGTTCTGAATTAATTAAAACCCTAGTAAAGTCTAGGGAAATTTCTCTAATAATCTATCCAAATCTAATCAAAAGTGAAATTACGAATCAAATTTCAGTTTTAAAAAATAATTCCTAAATTAAATTCAATGAACATCGTTTTAAGTAGTACTGTAAGTAATTATTTTGAAATTTTTTCTTTGGAAGATTTGGATAATATCCATGAAACTTTGAGAAAATTTTTTTCCAAAAAAGAACCTATAGAAGCAAAAATTTTATCAATCAATGAGTCAATAAGTATTCATCAATTATCAAAATTAAAAAATCATTTGGACAATCTTAATGTTTTTTCTCTATGCATTTACTCAAATGACAGAAATACAATTTTAACTGGGAAGTCTTTAAGGATAAATTCAACCTTTCTTAAAGAACAAGAGGTTAAAAAAAAGTTACTTTTATTCAATTCAAAAAAGAAGGACGATATTCTTCATGAAGGGACAGTTAGATCAGGCGACAGAATATCTTCAAATGGAAACCTATGCATTATTGGAGACGTTAATCCAGGAGCTATAGTTTCTGCTAAAAATAATATTTACGTTTGGGGCAAACTTTTAGGGATTGCATTCGCAGGGAATACTGGAAATAATAATGCCTCTATAGCATCGCTTTATTTAAAGCCTTTACAGTTAAGAATTGCAGATGTGATAGCTATTGGCCCAAAAGACAAGCCCCAGAATTATTATCCAGAAATTGCCTTAATTGATAATCGGACAATAATTATCAAACCTCACATAATAGAAACTAAAAATTAATCAATCATTTGAAATAAATTAATTAATACTGGATAAATTTAAGGATTACTTAATCTTTAAAATATTTAACTTTCTCAAAGGTAGTCTTATCATTTGAAAAATCCTTAAACTTCGTGGCGGAAAATACTCGCACAATATTAATTTGTTCAGGAAAAGGTGGGGTTGGTAAAACCACTTTAACTGCAAACCTAGGCATTGCACTTGCCAATAGCGGAGCAACCACTGCTGTACTAGATGCTGATTTTGGATTAAGAAATTTAGACCTTCTTCTGGGATTAGAAAATCGCATTGTATATACTGCTCAAGATGTTCTAGACAAAAATTGTCGTCTTGACCAAGCATTGGTCAGACATAAAAAGGAACCTAATCTAGCTCTTCTACCTGCTGGAGATCCAAGGATGCTTGATTGGATGAAGCCAGAAGATATGAAAAAAATTAGTGAGTTACTAAGCGAAAAATTTGATTTTGTTTTAGTAGATTGCCCTGCTGGAGTAGAGGACGGCTTTAAAAATGCACTTGCAGCTTGTAAAGAAGCTATAGTTGTCACCAATCCGGAATTATCTGCAGTACGAGATGCTGATAGGGTTATAGGTATTCTAAATACATCCGATATAAAACCTATTCAACTTGTAATCAATAGAGTTCGCCCTAACATGATGGCTAGTCAAGAAATGCTATCAATTGAAGATGTTCAAGGGATCCTATCCTTGCCTTTATTAGGTATTGTTTTAGAAGATGAACAAGTAATAATAAGTACAAATAGAGGAGAGCCACTAACACTTACAGATAGTAGATCTCCTGCAAAAAAATGCTATCTGAATGTTTCTCAAAGACTTACAGGTAAAGATGTACCAATTATTGACCCCAAAAATGAAGGTAAAAGCCTTAAAGATAAATTCATGAGATTAATGCAAACAAAGGTTTTTTAAAATGATGACTCTCAGAGATCTGATAAACAAATTACTAGGCAGAGAGACTGCTAGTGCAAATACGGCTAGAGAAAGATTGCAGCTTGTGTTGGCTCATGACAGAGTTGATATGAGTTCTTTGACGACTGATCTTTTGGATAAAATGAGGAAAGAAATTCTTGATGTTGTTGCTAAATATGTTGAGATTGATTTTGAAGAGGTCGCAGTTAGTTTAGAAACTGAAGATAGAATGACTGCACTAGTTGCTAATTTACCAATCAAAAGAACTATTTCAGGAGAAATAAAATTTAAAAAAACTGATAAATCTGAAAAAACTGATAAAGATATCAAAAAGTAATAAATTTAAAAAAAACAAAAAAAACTGATAATTGATCCTTCGTAAATGTAAGATAGTAAGATTGCCGGCTTAGCTCAGCGGTAGAGCAGCGCTTTTGTAAAGCGAAGGTCATCAGTTCAAATCTGTTAGCCGGCATTTAGTTTTATTTAATTCTTATCAATATTTTTTGTAGAAAACAATATAATCAAGCCTGTTAAGGCAAGAACAGGAAATAATCTTATTTCAAGTACATACTCTAAAAAATACGCAAGTGGTTCAAATATCCAATAAGTAAAAAATTGAATTAATAAAACAAAAAACAATAATAAAAACATTAATACAATTCCTTCACGAATACTTCACCTTCTCTAATTAGCTTCCAATCGCCAATCCTCTTCCAAGATATTATGGTACTAGCTTTTCCACTACTTTTTCCCCATGGAATAGGTCCTAGAATTTCTACAGAAGGAAAATCTAAAGCAATACCTTCAGCTGTTATTGATCCTGTGAAGCCTGAAATATTTGCACTTGAAGTTAACAATGGTCCTGTTTCTTGTATTAGAGCTTGAGCAATAGATGAATCCGGGATTCTTAAACCAAGAGTATGATCTTTGCTTGTGAGCAATTCATTCTGCTGTTCTGAAGCAGGGATGATCATTGTCAGAGCTCCAGGCCAATATTTTGAAGCTATTATTTCGAAATCTTCTCTAGCCGATTCGTGAACATAATCTATTAGTTGTTTATATTTTGATCCCATAAGAATTAGAGGTTTATTTCTATCTCTTTTTTTATATTCATAAATAATTTTTGAAAATTTTGGCAAGCATCCAATTGCTGGTAATGTGTCTGTCGGGAAAATTACAGGTAAACCACTTCTAAGCGTCTTCAAAGCTGATTTGCAGTTTATAAAATTCATTTAGATTATTAACCAATAATTTATTTATATCTTCCAATGGTAAACCTACCAATACCCGAAAGATCATTCACAATCTCTACAGACTTAAATTTATTTTTAATAAGTAGTTGTTTTACTTTTTCGCCTTGATCAAAATGATTCTCTAAAATTAGCCATCCCTTTTCTTTTAAAAATAACGGTGCTTTTTGAATTATTTCCCTAATGTGTTTTAAGCCATCTTCCCCTCCTAATAGGGCGATTTCTGGCTCGAAATTTTTAACTTCTTTTGGTAATTTTTCATAAGTATTTTTAGGAATATAAGGCGGATTTGAGATAGCGAGATCTATTTTTCCTTTAAAACTCTCAAAAGGGTTCCACCAATATCCACAATAAAATTTCAGATTTGTTTGTTTAGAACAATTTATATAATTTTTAATTGCTATATCTAATGCATCTTGATCAATATCAGTTGCTATTCCATCCCACAATGGATAAGCCAATGCCAAAGCAATACTAATAGCACCTGATCCAGTTCCTAATTCAGCAAAAGTTAATTTTTGAGATTTTTTACCAAATATCTTGTAGACAATATCAATTATAAATTCTGTCTCCGGTCTTGGAATGAGTACTTTATCAGTTACTTTTAGTCTTAAATCCCTCCAAAATGCAATGCCGCAAAGATATTGTATAGGAATGGAATTCGACGAATGATCATGCCAAATAGATTCTAAATGTTCTAAATTTTTTTTTAAATATAAAGTTCCCTCAGGGTTTATGCTCAATAAATTGAGATCACTTGCAGAGATACCTCCTATACAGTCTAGTAAAACTGCAAAAGATTGATAATCGCCTCCTTTAGATAGTTGCTTTTTTTTCCAACATAAAAATTCTTTTACAGAAATGCTGAGCATCTATAAAAGTTTTAGCGTTTTGGACCAAGCCTACCTTTACTAGAGTCTGAATAGAAGCTTGATTTTTCGCCGTCTTGAGTAGAAATAAATAAACCTATAAGGAATATTGTTGGGACCCCTACAAATAAAAGGCTAGCTACGAATCCAAAATTAGTTGTTTCCATTTAGTTGGCAATTCAATTAGGTATTAAGACTATAGACATATAACTTTAAATAAAGTGGAAAAATAAACAATTTTTATTAACTGATTAACAGTCTTAAACAATTAGCGAGGTAATTTTTTATTATCACTAATTCTCTTTAGTTCTTCTAAATTTGACGGAGGTGATTGTGGTTTTGTCAAGATTACTGCAGAAGATTTAATTAATGTTTGGCAGGCAAGTCGCCAATTTTCAGGTCTATTTTTAAGTTTTTCTTCTTCAGCAGAGCTAAGAGGGCTGAGAGAATTTTTGTTTCCTCCTTCAACTGAAATAAAACAAGTACTACATTGGCCTGCTCCTCCACAATTTCCTAAAATACCTTTTAACCCATAAAGTTGTAAGTTCTCTTTCATTACTAATTCCCTTAAGTTTTCACCAGGATTGCATTGAACGTCTAAACCTTCTCGAATGAATCTAATAGTTGCCATTTTTTTTGTTATTTTTCTTATTTTGGCGTTTTACTTTGAGAATTGTGACCAAAATATTAACAATTTTTAGTTAAAAATTGCTCGTAACTTCAGTGATACAAATTGATCTAACCGATTTTTACAGGAAAATAAATTTATTTACAAAAATCCCTCAAAGCCTAAAAAACCCTTACTATCGTGATGTTTAGCTGTTTATTCAGCATAGTTACTAGAATTAACCGATGGGATTGCCTTGGTATCGAGTTCACACAGTAGTTATTAATGACCCAGGTCGACTACTTGCTGTGCATCTTATGCATACTGCATTATTAGCCGGCTGGGCCGGTTCTATGGCTTTATATGAATTAGCCATTTTTGATCCTTCTGATGCTGTTCTCAATCCAATGTGGAGACAGGGAATGTACGTAATGCCTTTTATGGCAAGACTAGGTATCACAAGTAGTTGGAACGGATGGGATATTACGGGTGCTACAGGAGTTGATCCTGGATTCTGGAGTTTTGAAGGTGTTGCAGCAGCACACATAGTATTTAGTGGACTATTGATG
>FUFK010040725.1_pt1 | contig 11110 bp, 11 predicted proteins | sample 1021851 | NCBI WGS metagenome assembly FUFK01 (sample SAMEA51879418, study PRJEB19060) | metagenome
ATCTGGGTTAGTAAAATAGACTGACTCAGAGTTATGTACTCCGACAACCAGAGCATTTAAAGGGTCATGTCCATGACCTTCTTTTACTTCCCGATAATCGTCGGGTAGCAAGTTAGAAGCTACACGTAGTGCAGCCTCTGTTGTTGCTGGGTGAATGTATTTACTCATTTAATGCGTGTTGTAATTTATCTATGGTATCTTGCATCCAAGACTCCCAAGGATTACCTAAGGGTAGATTCATACCTTTATACATACGGTTCTTTTTTAACCATTGACTGTATATACGTACTTCTTGTTCGGTAAGGGTGAGGTTATACACGTTGATAAAATTTAGTATTGTAAGCTCCTTCCCATGTCAAGTTGTGAATAGTAGCTGGAGCTGGGTGTGTTGATTTAATTGTTAATAATACGTTTGTATTAGCATCATATATAGGCAGTTCTCTTATTATATTATCGTCAACTGTTGATTCTGTACTAGCTGCATACTTGTCAGCACCTGTTAATTCAAATAGTTCTGTATATGCAACTCTACCTGTTCTGTTTAGTGTTGTTTCGTATAAACCTATTGGACCAAATCCAAGCTTAGCTCTGTGTAATACAAGACTAGATCTAGTATCAGCTCTAAAGTTTTCTCCATCTCTAGTTACATAGTAAATAGTAGGTAAGTCAACTTGCATAGTAAACTGGTATCCTACGTAAACTGTTTCATTTTCCCAGTTACCATCTAGTTCCATTTGACCAGAACTATTGATAGTTATTTCACCATATCTACCTATACCTTCTAAATTTTGACCAGAAGCAGTAGCAGAAATATATGCAGCTAATTGATTGCTACTTTCTAATCCTACAGGTTTAGCTTTAGTAGATTTATTGGTAGTTGGATTATGACTCCAACCAGATGTGGACATTAAATGATCTAAATGTATTCTATTTTCTGACAATGCAAAAGTATTAGAATCCATTTTAATACTATATTTAAGTATTTGATCTTTATGTGGTGAGGTGGTTTTTGTCCTTACAACTACATATAAGCTATCATCTTGCATACAGTGATATTGAATTTCTCCAGTCAATGTCCACTTAAACCAAGATGCTAATTTTCTTTCTCTAATATTGTCAAAGTATCTGTATCCGTAAAGTGTAGATGTACCTTCTTCACTAAAAAATATAACTGAGTTTTCTCTAGAGTTAGATATAAGTTTTAAATCTTTTTCAAATAACCTAGAAACTACTGCACTTTGTTCTATTATTTCTGGTTCACCTTCTCGTTGTACTTGTGCCATCTCAAAAAATCTTGAAAACTTACCNGCGTTATCTAAGAACCCGACAGTAGTACCAAGAGAGATAGGATTTGTAGCAAAGTTAAAGTTGTAAGTACAAAGAGCATTGATCTTAGCTGTTGTTGGGCTGAACACGTCACTATCTGTAGTGAGCATGAATTGTTGGTTTTTACTAAATAAGATCAAACCAGTATTTACTTGAATACCNTCATAAAGAATTGCTGGNTATTCTGAACTAGCTGCTATNTCTATNGGATCACTAGCTACAAGTTGGATAGCTGACTTAGCAAAGAAGTTTGTAAAGTCTCCGGGACGAGACATAACTATATTTTCATCAGCAAGTATTGCAAATCTGTTTCTAAAAAACAACATCTTACTAATTTCTTTACCTATAAATGAAGGTTCAGGATTAGTTACATCATCACCAACTATTGCATCATCCCATTTAGGAGTTGGTATTCCTCCTACATAACTACTTGTACCCGTGCCAGTGGTAGACAGTGAAAGTGGATTTGTTATTTTATAAGTATCATCATCAACAACTTCATCTACAGTAGCTCCAAATTGTAGGGTTGAAGGACCACTGCCATATTGTAAAGTTACGTAAACTAAATTACCAACAGTTAAACCATGATTTGCTTGAGTGTTGATAGTAACAGTATTATCTACCTGTGACCAACTAGATATTGTTTTAGCACTATCGGAAGGATCTGCAAAAGTAACTCCGTTTAATTCAGTTAATCTAAAATTACCATCAGGAGTTCTTATTAGAAGAACAGGCATAGTAGATTTTTTCAGTTCTATTAATCTTCCCGGCTTAGCACACTCTTCCCATGTACCCTCACCATCTCTACCATTATTACCAAAGAATTTAACAAAATGATTATCCTCATCAGCAACACTATTAATAACCTCTACAACCATGCCGTGCTTGCACTGAGAGGGTAGATCACCTACATCGTTAACTTTACTAGCAATAACATTTAAAAGCTCTCCTACGGGCGTAGAAGCGTTGAATACGCTAGTTCGTTTTATATGTAAACCTGTACCTATTATAGTTATATCGCTGTCAGCTATGTGACCTCCTGCAACGATACCTGATTTAATATCACCAAGAATACTCTCAGCAGTAATAGTCGTTTCAGTGTCAAATGGTGTAGGTTGTGGTCTAACTAAGGCAAGGTTTGCTTGAGCGTTAGATGTACTGATAGTGTCTATTGTAACTTTATAGTAAGCATCTTTCATCCAGACGTAGAAAAAGTCACCTTGTTGCCAACCTTCTCCACCATGTAGTAAATCGTGGGTAACTGTATATCTTGCTTGATATGTAACGTTAGATCCTGAACCAAAAGGAACTGATTGACCTGTAGTAGCAATACGGAAGTATAAGTTTTTTCTATTAGGTTGATTAATTTCTGAAGAGTTTACATTTCCAACAAGATTTCCTGATTGGCTATTTACACCGTTTGGATGAGTAAATGTAAATACTGTAGCACTACTTACTGTAATTTGTGCAAAACAGTCAGGGGGTAAATTAAAAGATCCATTTACAGTAGTGAAATCAAAATACAGTTGATCGTTNTNTGATAAACCATGAGCTGTAGATGTAGTGACTGTAATAAGAGAACTGTTTTGTACTGAAGTGTAAGTTCCTCCAAACGCTTTTTTATGAATGCTTACGTTATATTTATAATTAACATCAGACCGATCTCCGTTTGCAAGAGTACCACCAGTAGCTGCTTCATCAACTAATTCTTTATTACTGTCAACACTAAATATACGTGTACCTACATTAGGTGCAAATGAATCCCTACCGTCTCCAGCAGGCTCTCCACATCTAAATGCGTTAGCACCTCTATCAGCGTGTGCTTGCATTCTAAAAGAAGAATCACAGTAGCTGTTACTTGAAGAAACTTGAGATACATTAATTCTAGTTGCTGTAGTAACTGGAGTAAAATGACTGGATTGACTACCATCTTCGTCAAATAAATTTAATGAATACTGTTTTGCATAAGATATTTTTTTTAATTCTACAAAAATTTCTTTGCCAAAATTTCCAAGTGGTTCTTCAGTAGTATCCATTTGAGTAGTAATGGATCTGTTATTAATGTAAGTATAATCATTAAGAGTTAGTGTTTGTATATCTTCGTCACCTGTGTGGGTTAGATATGTGTTGTTTCCTATTGCATTGACTACAGTTTTTTCGTCACCTGTAAGACAGTCCCACATTCTGACTGTTCCATTTCTAAAAATCTGTCCTATATATTGCTCATTCTCATCTCTGTAATAGTGAAACCATTTACCATCAGTAGAGGAAATTTTTGTTCTGTTACTTCCATCTGAATTTGTCCCATCAGATAAAGATGCCACAAACTTTCCAGCCGGTCTTTTTAATAATCCTTGTGTAACGTCAGGTAAGGCGTTCACCATGTTTCTTACCTGACCGGGAATCTTTTGCTCGTCAGGTTGTTGTGAAATGCCAGCCGTTAACGCTGGAATAGTTTGTGTAATGTTTGCCATTATCTAATAAGTGCCTTGTAAGGTTGATAAGATCTATAGTTACTTTCATGTGGAAAGCCAAAGAAAGTATGGTCTGCCTGTTCACAATCGTACTCATATGCTGTTGCCTTAGTTTGTGCTTCTTCTAATTGAAGTAACTTAACTAAGTCTGGATTGTTAACTAATTGTGTTGCAGCTCTTACTGATGCTCTAGCAATAATATATCTCTGTATAGCTGGAGGTATATCATTGAAAGCTAGTAAGTATGTTATGTCGAAATAATGATCTCCACTAAAAACATATGTGTGGTTAACATTGTCATATAATTTTCCATTTTTCCTTACTACATCTTTAGTTCTATCAGACAACCCTTCATGTACGTCATATCTAAGATAGTTAGTAGGAATAGTATAATGACCATTATCATCAGGAGATCTTAATACATGGTCTTCTTTGTTAAAATGCCAGCCTTCGTTTTGCACGTCTTTAGTAACCTCCATTAGAAGTCCATGAATCATTGCAATTTGTGGGTTGGCAAATGTGTTTGCTATTTCTTGTCCTGTGTTAGTCACGTCTGTAGTTACAGTTCCAAGAGTAGTTACAGGTGACTGACCAATGCTACCCAAGATAGAATTAACTGCGGATAGTTCGGTATCGGTTGCTATTTGAGTAGTCATAAATAAATAAAAGGGGGACACAAAGTCCCCGTATAAAAAAATAAATTAAGCGTTTGTTGGGTAGTTGTCACCGAATGCAGCATTATTGGTAGAACCGGGATCTGCACCAGCAAGAAACTCAACACAAGCAGCAGGGTTTAGGAAATCTGCACCCATTGCTAAACGTCCAAGAATTACGTCACCTTGATATACAACTGAAACGTCGCCTGAAGTTACCTGAACCTGTGGTCCGATAGCTTCTACAACTCCAGCAGCTTCTTTTTGGAAGACAAGACCGCAAGAGTTAGCAAAGTCAGATGTATTACCGTAGTTATTATTAATTCCAGTTTGGTTAGATCTAGCATCTTCTGTGCTTTCTCCAACGAATGAACCTACATTACCGGGTGATGTTACACCGGGGTTTGCAGCTCCAGCAGTTCCGTACTTAGTACCATAAGAACCAAAGAAAGGAATGTTCATTGACTTGTAGATCTTGATGCCTGCAATTTCAATGATTCCATTACCTGACTGTAATGCTGTACCTTGTACGTCTCTGTTTACAAGACCATTATTACCAACAGCTTGTATAAGTTCGTAGTACTGTCTTGGGTTTAGTACAGCTACTCTACCATCAGTAGATACGCCTTTCTCGTCTAGTGCAGCAGCAGCATCATAGAAGCCTGCTATTAGACACTCAGAGTCGTATGCTGCTGTAGCATTAGTAACTCCAGATCTTGTCAATCTGATTTGTGTACCGCCGGGTTCAACGAAACCGGACTTTGTGATTGGTGAAGCAAGACGTGCTCCCTTCGCGATTGAACGGAAGATAAGTCTGTCATACTTCTGAGCAAGAGCATATCCAATCTTTTTGGAAATTTCTCCTCTCAATTCATAATGTGCGAGTGTCTCGTCTAGCTCATACACGAATGCAGAACTGATTAATAGGTCGTCGCAAGTTATGGTTTTTTCAGCAACTGGAGGTGCAGAATCACTGTTACCCATGATGCTGTTACCGGGTGTGTGGAACTCGGCTTTTGTGTGTCCAGTATAGATGAACTGTAAAGATTTTCCATTCTTAAGAGTTCTCTTCATAACGAGATCTCTTGCGATTGCATTGTGCTGGAAGCCTTTAAACATTTCCCCACTGAACAATTTAAGGTAGAGTGCTCTAGCGTCGCCTGTACTGTTTGACTGACCCGGACGGGTTAGTTGGGCTAACTGAGAAGCACCTGAATTTTGTTGTGCCATTGTTTATGGTTAAATTTAAGGGTATATTGTATCGTTCCTAACGTTAGAATATTGTCAGTCTTAGTTGGTCTTACGTGAGACTGGCACGTTTTGTGGTCTTTTCCCACCGTCGACGGGTAAAAGGTATCCTCCTCAGAGGGCTTTTCCCAAATTGAGTAGGGAGGAATTGCACCTCCCCTATGGTCAAACTACTTGACTACTCTTGTGTAAGCAACGCCACGATATACGAAAGTAACTTTCATTGCTATCTCCATATACCTAAGCCCCGTTCCATGCTTAGGAGTCATGCGTCCCCGAAGGGATGAACGGACGTGGCTGCCAGTGTCGGGTGACACCGGAGATGATAAAGATATTAGTTATCAGTGTTATCAGAGTCAGAAAGTTCTTTATCAGTTTCTTTCTTTTTTTTCTCTTCTTCATAAAAGCCATACCGGGTGACGCCTGCTTTACCGAAGCAACCTCCTTCAGATTGTTGTGACATTATCCTATTGTAGGTGCAGTCAAAGCAACTGATGTAGACTCAACAGAAGCTAAATCAAGTGGGAAGTTGTGAGCGTTACGCTCGTGCATTACCTCGAATCCAAGGTTCTGTCTGTTTACTATGTCAGCCCATGTAGGAATAACTTTACCATTAGTATCAACTACTGACTGGTTAAAGTTAAAACCGTTAAGGTTGAAAGCCATAGTGCAGATTCCCATGGAGGTAAGCCATATGCCAACCACGGGGAAAGCACCAAGAAAGAAATGTAAAGCACGAGAATTATTGAAAGAAGCATATTGAAATATTAATCTCCCAAAGTACCCGTGTGCAGCGACAATATTATATGTCTCTTTGTCTTGCCCAAACTTGTAACCATAGTTCTGTGATACCTCGTCTGTTGTCTCTTTAATGATAGAGGAAGTAACGAGACTTCCGTGCATAGCAGAGAAAAGAGCTCCACCGAATACCCCAGCAACACCGAGCATGTGGAACGGGTGCATAAGGATATTGTGTTCTGCTTGGAAAACGAACATGAAATTAAAAGTACCAGATATACCAAGAGGCATGCCATCACTGAAACTCCCTTGTCCGAAAGGGTAAACTAAGAATACTGCTAGAGCTGCTGAGACTGGAGCTGAGTATGCTACAAAGATCCAAGGTCTCATACCTAGTCTGTATGATAGTTCCCATTGTCTGCCTGCGTATGCAAGCACGCCTATCAAAAAATGAAAGACGATAAGTTGATATGGTCCGCCGTTATATAGCCACTCGTCCAGTGTGCCAGCTTCCCAGATGGGGTAGAAATGTAGTCCGATTGCGTTAGAGCTCGGTACGACAGCTCCAGAAATAATATTGTTCCCGTATAATAAGGAGCCGGAAACTGGCTCACGTATGCCATCTATATCTACTGGNGGTGCAGCGATAAAGGCGAGTATAAAACATGTGGCAGCAGCTAATAAACATGGAATCATTAGCACACCAAACCAGCCTACGTATAGACGGTTCTCTGTGCTAGTGACCCAGTTACAAAACTTCTCCCAGTTGGTTGTAGTGTCTCTTTGTAATGAGATTGCAGCCATTTGATTGATTAGTTAATGTGTATGTTGTCGCATTCCTCGTCTACTTTAGAGAGGAAAAATTCGATGAGTTCCATCTTAGCTCGGCTAGGTAGGTTCTCATCTAGTATCACTTTGTATCTTGCTTGGATAAAATCGAAGCAACTCATCTTCCATTTGTAAGGGTCTATAACCCTTGGTTTAGAAAACGCCGGGTATGATCTGACCTGTAGTAATGTAGGCACCAAGAGCAGCAACAAAACCAAGCATCGCTGCCCAGCCATTAAAACGTTCTGCTTCATGTGTAAAAATTGGGTTGGTGTTGTGGTGTGACATTTCGATTAATTGAATAGGTGGTTCGTAAGGGTACTCGTTTTCGAGTAACGTATCAAGATCTCTAGTTTTCATAATTAGAACTGAAGATCTGATGCGTCTAATTTTCTGAGAATATCATCTCTGTATGCCTCATCTGTATCATAGCGTGGATCTGCCATTGCTGATACAAGTTCTGCTTGAGATCTAAATGTTTCTCCAGCAGATGATGCAGCTCTGCCTTGTAGCATTCTGCCTTCGTAGCCATTGGCTTCGTTATACTCAGCTTGTAATCCTTGGAAAGCAATTTGTATTGCCATAGGATTGCCTGAGTCTACAACAGAATCAAACGCGTCAATAGCTGCGTCGTCTAAATTGTTAGCAGCCCAGTCGATTACTTGGTTGTAGTTTGCTTCTCCTCCGGCTGCATTTTGTACCTGATTAACTTGTGCTTCAGATAACTCTACACCTTGAGAAGCTTGAGGATTATTTTTTTGGATTTCTATGTAAGCGTTTACTAAGTCTTGACTACTCATAGAACTAAAAGCATCTATAGTATCTTCACTAAGTTGCCCGTCGTTTGCATAGTATTCTTCTGACGCGTCATTAATTAGATTGACCGCAGGAGCATATTCAGATACCTCCTCATCGCTTCCTTCTTCCTCTTCATATCCTTCGTCACTGCTTTCGTAGTCGACTTCTTCTTCTTCTTCTGTTTGTCCAAGTTTCTTTTGTAATGATAAGTATGCGTTTTCTAATTCTTCTGCGCTTTTATATTTACCAGCTAGTAGTTGTTCTTGTTCGGCTACTAACTGTTCTCCTATTTCTAAAGAGTTCTGTTCCTCTGCGGATAGAACTTCTGTCTGAGGAGTATTATCATAAGATAAAGTTTCTGCCATTATTCAGGTTCTTGTGGTGGTTGTTCTTGTCCCCCGGTCATCATACCTTGGAGGTTTTCTGTATCAGCTAATTTAGAATTAGCGAGTTGACCAGCTTGTTGTAATAGAGTTGCTTGTTGTTGCTCTTGCATCATTTGTTCCTTATCACCTTGTAGCTGTTCTGGAGTCTTAACTAGATTCAATACATCAATACCTTGTGCAGCAGCCAATCTCTTGATTGCTTCTAATGGATTAATGAACTTCATCAATGCCTCTGGTCCTACTGTTTGTGCAATAGTTCCCATAAACATAGTTAAAGCTTCTCTGTCTTGTCCTCTACCTAACGCATTTACACCAGCTACAATAGTTGGTCTAATAATATCTTTAGGTAATTTAGGTAGTTCATTAGTTCTTTGTAGTACTAATAAAGTTCTATCTAAATAAGGTATAAGAAAAGATGTAGTTAACAGTGAGAAGATACCGCCGAGTTGTTGCTCTAGCTCAAGCTGTGTAAGCCTGACTTCTTCTGCTGTTACTCTTTCTGCATTCCTAACATTCATAACTAGGAAAGCTTCAAGCAATCTTCTTTCTATTGTTTGAGCCATTTGTGCAGCAGTGGAGAAGTCAGCAGTCTTACCTACTTGTACAACTTGTACGTCTTCTGCCCTGCCTTGTACGATGGCTCCGTTTCCAGCCTTTGCAATAGTGGCTGGCTTTGTAGTTGAAGATGGACTGACCAGAAAGATTACCTTACTGGCAGCAGCAGCTCCTTCGACAAGAGCTTGTGATAAACCTTCTAGAGATTTGAGATCNCCAAGGAACTCTTCTACTCTACCACGTCCGTACTGTTCTCCGTCAACAGAATTNAAAGTAAGAACGAGCCAAGGGCTTGCATTCTTAGGAGCTGTACTACGTGAGCCCGGTATTATCATACCTTCTACTTCTTGATACCATTCCCATCTGCCGTTCTTTAGTTTCACGCACGTGTAAACTTCGACATCATCAGTATTGGTACCATATGTTTTATCAACGACTGTGTTGGGTTCTTTCTTTGGAAGATCGTAACCGAGTACGTCGCGATTTATCAATTCCTTTGTAACTATTTCTAGGACGTTACCATTTCCATCTCTGTTAACGACATACCTATTTAGAGGGTAGTTCTTGATTCCATCTTTACCCATAAATAGTAACGCATTACCACCAACAATTAAATGTTTTAGTGCTTGATGTATTACTACTCTATCATTCGATGCAGCGATATAGTCCATGACCATTCGTTCCATCTTAGATAAAGATAGTTCCATTTCCGACATTGCCTCTGGAGGTAGATCCTCACCTATCTTATCTTCTCGTACTCCAAACTTGAAGAAGGTACCTTGTGGAGGTAGGATAGCAAGCATAAGTTTTGCTGCTAACCCTACCACACACTTGGAACCAACTGACTGCCACGGAATACGTAAAGTTTCGTGTGTAGGTTTTGAGGTTGTATCGTCTTGAATTAAATAAGGTAACGTGAGTTCTGAACAATCAACGGCTTTGTCTAGGAATTGTCGTCGATCTGTTACCAGTTGATTGTATCTCTCACGAGCTAACATTAGTTAATGCCTCCGCCTCCNGCTTGTCCNCCGGTACCTGTATTTACTTTAGGATTTAATTTAATCCTTAATGANCCTGTACCNTTTGAGTACTGANTTTTTGTTCTTNTTACCACGATCATCNTTAGCTCNNNTTACCTGTGGGTTCACATCCTTGATTATTGGATCAGGAGGTGGTGCNGTAGGTGTTGGAGGTAATGGTGGTGGNGGAGCTGGTGGTAAAGGTGGTGGTGTTGGCGGTGCTCCGCCTCCTCCTAAACACATAATTAAATTTCCTCGTCTGTTTGTTTTGCTTTTATATAATCTATCACACTAGCTTGTCCAGCACGATACATTATTGTATTTATATCTTCTTTGGGGTGAATAGGTTTCCACCCAAAGTTCTGTTCTAACTCNTCAACTAAATCATCGAGCTTCTCGTTGTGTAGTTTAAGAGTATTGAGGGAGATTGACATTTGAGTGTTCAAAGAATGCAGGCATTCTAGCTGCCTTAGTTTGTGAAAANTCTGGTGCTTTGCCTTCGTACATTAGTCTGTCGCTGGCATCTAACCAAAATTTTTTGTCCAAATATCTATCGGCACTCTGTTTTAAGGGTTGCATTACCCAGTTGATAGTTGCCTTTCTTAACTTNTCTANTGATTGACTAGGCTTGAGACCTAGCTCTGTACATACCANTGAGTTAGCTGCCACATGGACTTGCTCGTCTCTNGATATGTCAGCACTGACAGTTCTTAAACCGGCGTCACCACAAAATCTAAAGAACGGTAGTAATACAAAAAAGATTGCTCTTTCTGCTACTAACGCTTTTAGTATTGTGTGGTCTGGATGTTCTTCCCACGCTGCACGTAAGCGTAATGCTTCGGCTTCGGCTTTTTCATCTACGCCTAGTGCGTTGGTGATATAGCCAAGTGCAAGATCGTGTTTGATCTCGTCCTTAACGTTTGACTCTAGAAGTGCTCTGGCAGAGTCGGGAACTTCCTTATCAAGTGCTTCTGTAATGAACTCGCCAACTGGTAACTCCATATGGCGTATTGCAAGAGCACGGTAGATGGTTTCTTCTGCACCTTCTTTTAGTTTTCCTTTAGATGTTTGTACTGGTGTCCAAG
>FUFK010063480.1_pt1 | contig 11106 bp, 9 predicted proteins | sample 1021851 | NCBI WGS metagenome assembly FUFK01 (sample SAMEA51879418, study PRJEB19060) | metagenome
TATCAAGCGCTGGGTAACGATGGTAGCTTTCGTGAGGACATTAACAGCACGGCGACGAGTAGTATGGCGAATTACTCCAACCCGCAAGGCGATGCTGGCTTTATCGATGCGCTCGTTGGCTTCTTTAATCGTCATTATGATTGGAATTTGACGAGTGAGAACATCGCTTTGACCAATGGCTCGCAGAATGCGTTTTTCTATTTGTTTAACTTGTTTGGCGGTGCGTTCACTGATGAACAGAGCGAATCTGTCGATAAGTCTATTTTATTGCCATTAACNCCTGANTATATTGGCTATAGCGATGTGCATGTCGAAGGTCAGCATTTTGCCGCCGTATTACCGCATATCGATGAAGTGACGCATGATGGTGAAGAAGGCTTCTTTAAATATCGCGTGGATTTTGACGCGTTGGAGAACTTGCCNGCNTTNAAGGAAGGGCGTATTGGCGCGATTTGTTGTTCGCGTCCGACCAATCCAACGGGTAATGTCTTAACCGATGAGGAAATGGCGCATTTGGCGGAGATTGCTAAGCGTTACGATGTACCGCTGATTATCGATAACGCTTATGGTATGCCCTTCCCTAATATTATTTATTCAGACGTTACCCTTAATTGGGATGACAATACCATTCTGTGTTTTAGCTTATCCAAAATTGGCTTACCCGGAGTGCGTACCGGTATTATCGTTGCCGCGCCTGAGGTGATTGCAGCGGTTAGTGCGATGAATGCCGTGGTTAATCTTTCACCAACACGCTTTGGCGCATCTATTGCCACGCCACTGGTTGAAAATAACGCTATCAAAGACTTGTCTGATAACGATATTAAGCCTTTTTATCAGCAGCAAGCGAAGACCGCAGTTACCTTACTTAAAAAAGAATTGGGCGATTACCCGCTAGTGATTCATAAACCCGAGGGCGCNATATTTTTNTGGTTNTGGTTTAANGATTTACCGATTAGNACCTCTGAGCTGTATGAGACTCTCAAAGAAAAAGGGACGCTTATCGTGCCGAGTGAATACTTTTTCCCGGGTGTCGATATTAGCGACTATAAGCACGCGCATGAGTGTATCCGTATGAGTATTGCCGCAGATGAGCAGACGCTGACGGATGGTATCAAAGTGATTGGTGAGGTGGTTCGTGGGTTATATGATGGGGCTAAGTAGAATCATTTACGCTTAGGCATAAGTTGCATGCCATCGCACCAGTCGTAGGCTATTACCCCGCTATCGGTGCGCGGGGCACATCCTACAAAAGCTTTCTTTTTGGACATAAAAAACGGACTAATAAATAGTCCGTTTTTTTATATAATGACTTTATGAAAACGATCTAACCAAACTCTTTTAGTAAAGCTTTAGCACTTATCTTACCAAANTCATTCGCCGCGAGTGGCCCATCNCCTGAGATCAGCTTTCTATCTTGATGCGTCTGCCCTGAGNCNAGNTTATTATCAATAGTAACGCCNAAATCTTCTAACTTTTCNGCAAAGTACCACGGCATAGGTCCCGGCAGATAACCGATTTTTGGCATTTGCTTATCCATAACCGTCGGGAAGGCTACCATCTTATAACCTTTAAAAATAAAGTCACGCTCGGAATTGCCTTCATCAGAACTGTCAGGACTATTAAGGTNAGCCGCCAATAACGCTGCAGGCCCGTGACAAATCGCTAAGGTAAAGAGATCATTATCGTGTCCCCANCGTAGCAATGCGCCNAGGTTTTTATCTTCCGGCAAGCCNAGCATNGCGCCGTGACCACCGGGAATAAAGATCGCCGCGTATTCAGTGCTGTCTGNCATATCGTTTTTGACGAAGTCAGCGATGCTGTTTGGACTCTTAAACTTGGACTCGTACTCACTATAAATTTGTTTAACGTCGTCATCGTCCTCTGGCATCGCCCACTGCTCGACCTTGACCGCCTCGCCTGTTGGCGTAAACACATCGACATCAAAGCCTGCTTTTTTAAAATGTAATAACGGCACCATCATCTCCACCGGATGATTACCGGTATCAAATTTATTGCCGTTCTCCATAGTCATATACTGCTCTTCGGTACAGACCATCATAATTTTCTTATCGCCCGTATAGGGATTATCGTAATTAGTATGATCGTAGTTGGTTTTATTCGGCGCAGCTATCTTTAGCGATGATGTTGAGGGAATATAAATGCCTGCTTCAGTTTCTTGCGGCTCTAAGCCTAGAGTATTTTTGGCGTTGTCTAAGGTGTCTTTGGCTTTATCTAATAGATCTTGCATATTCACAGTGGCTTCCTTTTTTATGATTTATATTTATTGAGTAGCTATTTATTNAGTAGCTAGAAATGATNAATCTAAGGTAACAAATGAAGACAGCATTAAATAGATGAGAATTTTTATGTTTCGTAAGCTTTGTAAAGCAGGATTGAAAAACTGTTTTAACGGGTTTTCTTTAGTAGCTTACTTGGTGAGCTGCTCGCTTGAAAAATCCTTGTCCACTTATTTAAAGCAAACAGCACGAAAGGCAGCAGGCAGGTATTAATGAGATCATGAATACTTGCTTTGATATCTGTACCTTTTAGAGCCAGAAGGCCTTTTGGCACAATGATGTGACGATTGTCGAAATATTCACCTAGCAGTGCTACGCTAATGACGACTAATAATGCTAAAAAGGCTCTGATAGTCTGATTCTTAATGATAGGGCGTAAGATAAACATGCTGAGCAGATAGACGCCGACGCCGACGTAAATGTGTAACGCATCTTTGGCAAGNCCNGTNGTNTCAACAACGTTTATTTTAAAGGTGTTAAAGTCCACTAGAGTATTCCAAATATAAGCGAGCAGAAAATGATTGAGCGTATCACTAAACAATAATAACTAAAAATTGATAGTTAAGAATGACAATAGTGGAGAATAAAAAAGGTAGATTATACAAGCGATAATCCACCCTATTCTGAAGCAAATGTGCAATTTACGTTTACTGCCTATCTACACATTCCACTCGACAAAATTCTTTAGCAGTTGCAAGCCAGCGGTATTGCTCTTCTCAGGATGGAACTGNGTGGCAAATAGGTTGTCTTTGATGATACTGGCACAAAACGGCTGGCCATAATCACAGATAGCGGCGACTTGAGAGTTATCGTTAGGCGCGCAGTANTAACTGTGCACAAANTAAAAGTGCGCGTTATCCTCAATACCGTGCCAAAGCGGATGGTCAAAATCCATACCATTAATCGTATTCCANCCCATATGTGGTACTTTTATCGTTGCGCCTTGTTTGTCTTTCCACNTAGGGTCAAACGCTTCTACCGTACCGTTTAAGATGCCAAGGCAATCTGTACCACCATTTTCAGCCGATTGCTCAAATAACGCTTGCATCCCCACACAGATAGCCATCACGGGCTTGTTAAACACTGCATCGCGTACCACGTCATCGATGCCAGCCTCACGCATGCCGATCATACAATCACGCATAGCACCAACGCCAGGGAAGACGATTTTATCAGCGGCAGCCACGACTTTGGGGTCGTTAGTGATGGATACCTCCGCGCCGACATTGGTGAGTGCCTTGCTGACCGAGTGCAAGTTACCCATGCCATAATCTAATAGTGCAATTTTGGTCATTAGAATGCCTCTTTGGTCGATGGCAAGGTATTCAATGCCCGCTCATCATACTCACAGGCCATACGCAGCGCGCGAGCAAAAGCTTTAAAGGTAGATTCGATTTGGTGATGGCTNTTTTTNCCTTTGAGATTATCCAAATGTACGGTCATCCATGAATGATTGACGAAGCCGTAAAAGAATTCGCTAAACAGATCGACATCGAAGGTGCCGACATGCGAGCGCGTAAACGGAATATCCATATGCAAGCCTGGACGCCCTGATAGATCGACGACCGCGCGCGTCAACGACTCATCAAGCGGCGCATAAAAATGTCCGTAACGGCGGATGCCTTTTTTATCGCCCAAAGCTTTGTTAAACGCTTGGCCCAAAGTAATACCNGTATCCTCGACACTATGNTGATCATCGATATAAGTATCGCCGACGCATTTGATNTCTAAGTCAAATAAACCATGACGCTTGATCTGATCAATCATATGATCCAAAAATGGCACGCCAGTATCGACCACNCCTTGACCGGTACCATCNAGGTTNACGGTACAAGNGATNTGNGTNTCNGCNGTNTTACGNTCAACNGTNGCGNTGCGCGCTGGGCGACCATACAGGTTTGAATTTTGCGCTTGATTAATATCGGCAGACATAGCTACTCTCTATAAATAAAGGGTGGGGAGTAAATAGACACTTAAATAGACATTAAGGAAATGTAGATATAAGCTTATCATAGCAAAATGGCGTCATGACGGCTATGGCAGGACGGTAAAGCAAGGCGCTATTTGTCTCAATCTGTTAAAATACTGCCTTAAGTTTTATTAATGACGCTTGTTTAGTCGNTTTTTTTACTTAATACGGTTAGCACTCATAAGACAATAGGATATATCATGCCTTTAGAAGCCATTGCGATTAACGATTTAAATGCGCCTTTAATCAAAAAACCTGCTCGCGACAATGAGCTTGCCGAGCGCTTANAGGCCATGTATGACGCTGACGATACGCAGCCTAGCGGCGAGGAGGTATTAAATATCATCGAAAATGGCTTTAAGCGTGGCCAATACCTATATGTCGGCATGTTCAATGACAAGCCNATNGCCGCNGTNGGNTGNTTTGATGATGGGCAGACCAATGCTAAGCGCTTGCAATANNTAACTGTGCATGAGCAAAACAAAGGCCGCGCAATCGANGCGAAGTTCATCAAGATGGTCTATGATGCGGAGGTCAAAAAAGGCGTGCGTCAGTTTGTCCCTGTCGATAACGATATCCATCAGATCATGAGCGACTACGAATTAATCAGAGTTAAAGACTAAGATTTGCATCGAATCTGATTATTTAGCCACAAAAGATAAAAATGTCTTGACAGCACCGCTTATATTTAGTTTAATAGCGTCCTCAGCGAAGACGGCTCGATAGCTCAGTCGGTAGAGCAACGGATTGAAAATCCGTGTGTCGGCAGTTCGATCCTGCCTCGAGCCACCATTTCGTTGATCTCATTTAGCTTTTAAATAAGCACCTAAAACCTCAGACGTTCGCGTTTGAGGTTTTTTTATGCCTGTAAGAAACGCACCNATTCATAACATTTTTACGCTACTTCTCCTCGTGACTTGCTCAGTATACTGAGTAGCACTACTGACAAAGGGTACTATTGATAAAAAGGCAGCTATGATAGGAGCGTTTAGATGAGAGAGTTTGATTACGATTTGGATTATAAGAATCTAGATCTACGTAAGCATCCTGAGCTATACCGTGTCGGCCGCGGCGAGCAAGGCGTGTTGCTTGTTGAGCCTTATAAATCTGAGATACTGCCGCATTGGCGCTTTGCTACNCCTGATATTGCGCATGAGAGCAGTGAAACCATTTATCAGATGTTCTTAGATTATTTAGCAGATGATGACTTCGTTGGCGCGGATATGGCACGTAAGTTCATCCANATGGGTTACACTCGTGCTCGCCGCTATGCCAACCATAAAGGCGGTAAAAAGTACAAAGGTCCTGTGCCCGATGATAAAAAAGGTCAAAGCGGCGCGCATGGTCGCGAGGAATTACCTCGTCAAGAGGAAGACCCCGTTAAGGCAGAATCGGCGCGGATATTTAAAGCTAAGTGGGACGAGTGCCGCAAAAATGAGGACTACTTAAGAATGAAAAAACAGCACCGCGAGCGTTATAANGACGTTGAGTAACTTATATCATTATAACTGAATAATTTGAAACTTTTGCTGTGTTAGAGTGGNGCAGCTGACAGCTGTTTTTTNGCTTCTTTGAATAAATAACACGCCGTAATGATGAGTAAAAACTTATGCAAAATAAGCAACTTTTGATTTTTGATTTTGATGGTACTTTGATCGATAGCGTTCCTGATTTGGCAGCAGCGATTAATATTATGCTTGAACAGCTAGGCTTGCCCACCTACTCACTTGAAACTATAAAAGGTTGGGTCGGTAATGGCTCACGGCTACTAGTAGAGCGCGCTTTGATTGGCAAGACAGAAGTCGGCGAAAACGAGCTGACCCAGTTAGAGGCCGATCATGCTGAGCAGCTGTTTCTTGACGCTTATAGCAATCTTAAAGCGAGCAAAACGGTCGCTTACCCTGATGTTGATAAAGGTCTAAAACAACTGCATGACGCCGGATTTACCTTAGCCTTAGTGACCAATAAGCCCATTCGTTTTGTACCCAAAATCTTGCGCTCGTTTGGCTGGCAGGATTGGTTTGTAGTAGTGCTCGGCGGTGATAGCTTACCAACCAAAAAGCCGGATCCTGCGCCGCTATTGCACGTTTGTGATAAGTTAGGAGTCATGCCAGATAAGGCGGTGATGATAGGCGACTCAAAGAACGACATATTAGCCGGGCAAAATGCTGGCATGGATACCCTCGCGCTCTCTTATGGGTATAACTACGGTCAAGATATTCGCGACTTTCAGCCGACGCAGGCCTTTGATAACTTTGCCACTTTGACTCGCTACCTTTTAGATAAAAAAGAGCCTTAATATGGACGTTCCTAGTGATATTGCTATCGCCCAAAATGCAACTTTGTACCCTATAAAAGATATCGTCAAAACGTTAAATCTATCGATAGATGATATTGAGCCTTATGGCCATCATAAAGCGAAAATAAATGTCAGCGAGGTGCTGAGCAGGCCCGCTAAAGCCAAAAACAGCAAATTAATATTAGTCACAGCGATCAATCCGACGCCCGCAGGCGAAGGTAAAACCACAGTCACTATAGGCTTAGCCGACGCGCTAAATCGTCTGCATAGAAAAAAAGGCGATGGTAAGTTGACCACCGTGGCTTTACGTGAACCNTCCTTAGGCCCAGTATTTGGGATNAAAGGCGGCGCAGCGGGTGGCGGTTACGCGCAGGTGCTACCGATGGAAGATATCAATCTGCACTTTACNGGCGATTTCCATGCGCTTGGCGCGGCTAACAACTTATTAGCGGCACTGATTGATAATCATATTTATCAAGGTAATGCGCTCAGCATCGATCCNAAGCAAGTATTTTGGCGGCGTGCGGTAGATATGAATGATCGACAACTGCGTAATATCGTCGGCGGCTTAGGCAAGCGCACTGACGGCGTTGCCCGAGAAGACGGCTTTGATATTACTGTAGCTTCAGAGGTGATGGCTATATTTTGTTTGGCTACCGATTTAAGTGATCTCAAGCAGCGTTTAGGGAATATCTTAGTCGCTTTAGANACAGATAAGCAGCCTATCTATGCTCGTGATCTTAAGGCACAAGGCGCTATGGCAGCGCTGTTAAAAGAAGCGATCAAACCTAATTTGGTACAGACGATAGAAGGCACGCCAGCCTTGGTACATGGCGGTCCGTTTGCTAATATCGCTCATGGTTGTAACTCAGTTATCGCGACCCGTGTGGCACAGCATTTAGCCGATTATACGCTTACTGAAGCGGGCTTTGGTGCTGATCTTGGCGCGCAAAAGTTCTGTGATATAAAGTGTCGCCTATCAGGACTTGCGCCCGATGCNGCGATTATCGTCGCCACCATTCGCGCCTTAAAATATAACGGCGGCGCCCTTAAAAACGAGCTGACCCAAGAGAACCTATCGGCGCTTGAGCAAGGCTTGCCTAATTTATTTAAACACATTGAAAATATGCGTGAGGTGTACGGCCTACCCGTCGTCGTCGCTATCAATCACTTCGTCAGCGACACTGACGCAGAGGTTGAGCTGGTTCGGCAGGCTTGCCAAGCGAGNGGCGTCGAGGTTGCCTTAACGCAAGTCTGGGAAAAAGGCGGCGCGGGCGGTGAGGAGTTGGCAAATACGCTACTACAGTTATTTGAGAACGAAGAAAACCCGTCAAGCCAGTTTCAGTTTTCGTATGATAGTGATAATAGTATTGCCGATAAAATCCGCACGGTGGCGCAGCGTATTTATGGCGCGGCTGATATCGCTATCAGCTCGCTTGCTCAATCAAAGATACGCCAGTTAGAGCAGCTGAATTTAGATAAAATGCCAGTTTGTATTGCTAAGACTCAGTACTCGCTGAGCGATAATGCCAAGCTGCTAGGACGACCAACTGATTTTACCCTTCATGTGCGCGANATCAGCGTCTCAAGTGGCGCGGGGTTTATCGTAGTGATGTGTGGCACTATTATGAAAATGCCTGGCTTGCCTAAACACCCCTCAGCTGAGCGTATCGATGTCGATGATACGGGTCATATTATGGGCTTGTTTTAAATACTAGAGGCTGTATAGCCATTGATAAATACTGATTAGCTAAATTTTGAATTTATTTAGACTTTGTAGGCTGGCGCTTTTAGCCAAGCCCTGTACTTTTGCAGAACTTTGAGCTGGGCTAAAGCCGCAGCCTACGCCAACTAGGTTTTTATAATAATNTACTTACTGCGATAGCTGAGCGCCTCAGAGACGTGAGCACTAGTAATATCAGTACTGTCTGCCAGATCAGCAATGGTACGCGCCACTCGCAGTACCCGGTGGTAACCACGCGCTGATAGGTTCAAGCGCTGCTGCGCCATTTGTAATAGCTGCTGCTCGCTTGCGCCGAGCTCCACGTATTCATCAAGCTCACTAGGACTTAGCTCATTATTCGCTTTATTCTGTCTGCGGATTTGTCGTTCATTGGCAGCCGTGACGCGCGCTCTAACGGTTTCTGAGCTCTCTCCTCGACTACTATTTTGCAAGTCGGCTATAGGGAGCGCCGGCACCGTGATATGCAAATCAATGCGGTCTAATAGCGGTCCTGAAAGCTTATCTTGATAGCGCTTAATCTGTTCAGGACGACAGCGACAGCGGTTAGAGACGTCGCCATCATAACCGCAAGGACAAGGATTCATCGCCGCAACGAGCTGAAAGTTAGCCGGAAAAGTCATCTGTGAGTTAGCGCGGCTAATGGTGATTTGCTTAGCCTCCAATGGCTGACGCAATACTTCAAGCACGCTGCGCTCAAACTCAGGCAACTCATCAAGGAACAGCACGCCTTTATTGGCCAAAGTTATCTCGCCAGGTTTTGGGCGTGAGCCGCCGCCAACGAGTGCCACTGCTGATATCGTGTGATGAACTTGCCTGAAAGGCCTCGTACCATAATCATAATCGCTATCGGCGACGGAGTAAGTACTCGCCACTTCTAGCGCGTCCTCAGCGCTTAAGTCTGGCAAAATCGTTGGCAATCTTGACGCCATTAACGTCTTGCCCGAACCCGGCGGTCCTGTAAATAGTAGTGAATGCCCGCCAGCCGCTGCAATCTCTAACGCGCGCCGTGCATGGTGTTGACCTTTAACATCNGCCAAGTCCACTTTATAACCTACTCGCTCTTGCGTTGTACTAGGAGTGACGACTTCTAAGCGCTCAGTGCTTGCGTTTGGGTCTGCTAACGACTGTAAGTGCTGACATACCGACTGTAGGCTTGTCGCGCCTAGTACCTCTACACCTTCAACGCGGCTGGCTTCCATACCATTATCGATAGGCACGACTAATTGTATAGACGGGTTTGCGGCGATTTTGTCTGCTGAATTTTTTGTTTGCGCTGGTNCTGCTTTTGCAGTCTTTGCCGCCAAGGCCTCTGCTCTTATNGCTCGCGCTACTGCCAAACTTCCCGTTACCTGCCGCAGATCGCCATTGAGCGCCAGCTCNCCGATAAACTCAAACCCTGCTAACACCTCCGGATCGAGCTGACCACTTGCGGCTAAGATACCAATAGCAATTGGCAAATCAAGACGGGCGCCGTCCTTTGGCAAATCAGCAGGTGCTAGATTTATCGTTAGTCGCCGATTAGGAAACTGAAAGCCAGAATTCAGAATAGCGGAGCGTACTCGATCTTTACTCTCGCGTACGGCCGCTTCTGGTAAGCCGACGATAGTAAGCGCTGGCAGACCTTGGGATAAATGTACTTCTATAATCACTTTTGGCGCATGTAGACCGACGACCGAACGGGTATAAACTTGCGCAAACGACATGAGCGTTTCCTAATATTAGAGATTAATCGATGATAAAGTATTATTTATCAGCGTGCAAATGTCGTGTTTTATAAAAAATATAGGTAGGACATTAAAACAATCATCTCAAACCAAAGCCGTCAATATTGATGCTAAAAACCATCACGATATACCATACTAAAAGTAGGGATTTGGTATAATAATGACCATATTTTAAGACAGTTGCTATAATAGCCAAGCTGTTACTGCAAACGTTATCATCTGGCAGCACAAAAAAGCGATGCTATAGCCACTATGGGTCAAAACGAGGAATACCGCATGACAGACTATTCAGAACAGAACACTCAGCAGCCTTATAATCATGCAGGTGAGCAACCGACTACCGCACGTCCTGTCGTTGAAATCCAAAACCCTTATGCAAGTTTACGTGGCGATAGCAGCAATAAGCAGCTGCCTACTTTTGATCAGGCACTTATTCATAAATATAATCGCTCAGGGCCACGCTACACTTCCTATCCGACTGCTTTAGAATTTACAGAGATAGCTGATGGTTTAGAGACTAAAATCCTTCAAAGCCGTGAAGCACGCGCGCCCTTATCGCTATATTTTCATATTCCCTTTTGTCGTCACCTTTGCTATTACTGCGCTTGTAATAAAATCATCACTAAGAAAAATAGCGACTCAGGCGACTACTTAGAGTATCTCATCGCTGAGATTAAACTCAAGCGGCGCTTGCTGACCACTGAAGGTGGCAAGAACCCAGTCGTCAAGCAGCTGCATTTAGGCGGGGGTACGCCGACATTCTTGCGTGACGAGGATATGGTACAGCTGTGGGAGTTTTTACAAACCCAGTTTGAGTTTTTGCCTGAAGACGAAGGCGATTATTCTATTGAAATCGATCCGCGTGAGCTGGGTGATAACACCTTGCAGACGCTACGTAGTCTTGGCTTTAACCGTATTAGCCTCGGCGTACAGGACCTAGAAGAAGCGGTACAAATCGCGGTCAATCGTGTCCACTCCGCAGAGCTCATCGCTAATATTATGGCTGAAGCAAGAGCGCTTGGGTTTCATTCCATAAACCTTGATCTGATTTATGGTTTGCCGCATCAAACGCC
>FUFK010066895.1_pt1 | contig 11106 bp, 9 predicted proteins | sample 1021851 | NCBI WGS metagenome assembly FUFK01 (sample SAMEA51879418, study PRJEB19060) | metagenome
TGAAGCGATGTTCTGGTATGAGAAAGCAGCTGAGCAAAATCATATAGAATCGCAATATCGAATTGGTAAGGGCTATTTGGACGGCAGAGGGGTAGCCCAACAGGATAAAGCCAGCTTTATGTGGCTGAGTATGGCAGCTGATCAGGGGCATAAACAAGCCGCCCGCTATCTTGGGGACCTGCTGCGCGCGGGCAGAGGCACCGAAATCGATATTGCCAAAGCTGTCAGCTATTACCGGCTGGCGGCAGACGCGAATATTATGGAAGCTCAATATCAGCTAGCTAAAATTATCAGTGCCAAAGGAGCATCAAAGGCTGATATCGACGAAGCCATCATACTCTTTGACAAGGCTTCGCAACAAGGGGATGCAAGATCTCAGCTTGTTTTGGGCATCTATTATGATGAGGGCAGCGTCATTCCTGCGGACAAACACCGGGCGGAAGATTATCTAATTATGGCAGCCATGCAAGGGGTTGAGGAAGCACAATTTAGGCTAGCCCAAATATACAACAGCGGTGCAATTGAGAATAAAACCGCAGNAGAAGCTTTTCCTTTTTATNAAGCAGCAGCAAATCAAGGGCATGTTGGCGCTCATTACTTTCTTGCCAGACTTTATGATACTGGTAGAGGCACGGCCCAGAATCACACTTTAGCTGTCCGCTACTATCAACTTCCAGCCAAAAAGCTCTATATGGATGCAAACTGGCGACTGGGCGTTTTAGCAAGGGACGGTCTTGGAATGGCTCCCAATGTTCAGGAGATGGAGCGCCTGTTCCTTATAGCTTCTCGTCAGGGTGATGTCCGCGCCCAACGCGCTCTTGGTAAAGCTTATCGAAGCGGCAAATCTCTGGAACAGAATTATAAAAAGGCAATTTCTTTCCTGAGCCTTGCTATTAAACAGCAGGATAGAGAAGCACAATTTGTTTTGGGCCAGATGCGTATGCGGGGTGAAGGCGGCGATGTAAACCTTGAAGATGCAGTCTTAAACTTCAGGGAGGCAGCTAATAATGGGCATATGCTAGCTCAGTTTACATTGGCTGAGATGCTGCATCGGGGCAACCTTATCAAAAAGGATATAAAGGAGGCTGCTTATTTTTATGAACAAGCCGCACTGCAGGGTCATATGCTTTCCCAGTATAGAACTGCGATTTTTTATGAAAAAGGACAGGCTGGTATTCAAGACCGTGCCCGTGCGGCAAAATTTTACGAACTATCTGCGAAACAGGGGCACATTCCATCCCAATATAATCTAGCTCTGTTTCTTGAAAATGGTTTAGGCGTTCCCACAGACATGTCAAAAGCCGCCTTCTGGTATCAACAAGCCTCGGACAGAGGAGATATAAACGCACAGTATGCTTTAGGCTTGATGTATGAAGCTGGCCGCGGCGTATCCCAAAGCTATGAAAAGGCAGCATCATTATATCTAGCTGCTGCTGAAAATGGGCATATTGAATCACAGGTAAATCTTGGCGTAGTGTTCGTTAAAGGTAAAAGCTCTCTTCAGAACTATATTCAAGCTCATATGTGGTTCAATATAGCTGCTTCGCAGGGCAGCAGAGCTGCACGCGACTATCGCGACAATATTGCTAAGCAAATGGTGCCGCAGGACATTTCCACAGCTCAGCAATTAGCTCAATCCTGTGTTTTGCAGAANTATATCGGCTGCAGCCCNCTGTAGCCAATCATTCGAANTTTAACGTAACAAATTGCGCTCAATTTCACGTTGCTTTTTGCGTCTCTTTCTCTGCCTTGTTATCAATTTGGCCTGACCTTGGGTCAAACAGCCTGGGCATAAACAATCGCCTGCTAGGTCAAAACTGCCCGTCATATTTGGCAGTTTCATGCACCAGCAGTGCCGATCAGCTTAAGATCCACACCAAAATTGGGTGCCACAATTTTTGCATGCAAGATTTGCATCTGCCCCCTCGCTCCGTACGCCTGTATAATTTTGGTCCACTGGGGGTCAGAGAACTATGCCTAACCTGCCTGTTTTTGAGCGATAAACGACAGACCAAAACAGCCAGAACTTAGATATCCTGGCCAGCTCGGGCTGCCCGCTTGCGCTCATGCGGATTGAGATAGCGTTTTCGTAAACGAAGCGAACCTGGGGTCACTTCAACAAGTTCGTCCGGGTTGATATAGGCCATCATATCCTCAAGGGACAGTCGCCGTGGGGGCACTAGCAGAATGGCATCATCAGAGCCTGACGCACGCANATTTGTTAGCTTTTTGCCTTTCAGAACATTGACGCCCAAGTCATTATCTCGATTATGCTCGCCAACAACCATGCCCTCATAAACCTTATCCTGCGGATTGACAAACATANCNCCTCTGTCCTGCAGATTAAACAGTGCATAAGCAACAGCCTGCCCTGTTTCAGTTGAAATCAGTGCGCCATTTCGCCGTCCTGTTATATCCCCTTTATAAGNGGCATAGCTGTGAAACACCCTGTTCAGAACACCTGTACCGCGCGTTTCTGTCAGAAACTTTCCCTGAAATCCGATCAGGCCGCGGGACGGGGCAAGAAACAGCAGGCGTGTTTTGCCGGCTGTTGACGTTCGCATATCCAGCATCTCAGCCTTGCGTTGGTTTAGCGCATCAATTACCGGGCTGGCATAATCGGCANCCANATCGATGGTNACTTCTTCTATTGGCTCACACCTCTTCCCGTCTATGGTCTGAAACAAAACACGCGGACGCGATACAGTTAGCTCAAAGCCTTCACGGCGCATTGTTTCAATCAGTACACCAAGCTGCAGCTCACCCCGGCCACCAATTTCAAAACTGTCCTTGTTGTCACTTTCTGAAAATGTGATCGCAACATTTACCTCTGCTTCAGCCAGCAAACGCTGCCTGATCATTGTTGAGGTGACTTTCTTACCTTCCGTGCCCGCAAAAGGGCTGTCATTTACCGTGATGGTTACAGCCATTGTAGGCGGATCAATAGGGGTGGATGGCATAGGCGTGGTCACAGACGGACTGGCGATTGTATCGGCAACGGATGCCTTGTCCAGCCCGGCAATACAGACNATATCTCCTGCTTTTACGGACTCTGCAGGCACATGCTCTGCTCCTTCAAAACGCAACAGCTTTGTCAAACGCCCTGTTTCTTTCACCTCGCCATTCAAACTTAAGGCACGCACCGCTTCATTTACATATGCTGTACCCTGCATCACCCGTCCGGTCAGGCATCTACCCAGAAACTGATCTGAATCAAGCAGCGTCGCTAGCATCGCAAATGGCGTTGCCGGATCTCCTTCTGGTGCGGGAACATGTGCCAGCACTTTCTGCATTAATGGGCGCAAAGAAACGCGTTCATCTTCAAGCTGCTCCACACACCAACCATCACGTCCAGATGCGTACAGGATTGGAAAATCGAGCTGTTCGTCATTTGCATCNAAAGAGACAAACAGGTCAAATACCTCGTCAACCACCTCATCAGGGCGAGCATCTGCCTTGTCAATTTTATTCACAATAACAATCGGTCGCAGCCCTTGCGCCAGCGCTTTACCAAGAACAAATTTCGTTTGTGGCATCGGCCCTTCAGCTGCATCGGTTAGAAGAATAACGCCGTCTGCCATATGNAAAACCCGCTCAACTTCACCTCCAAAATCAGCATGGCCTGGAGTATCAATAATATTAATGCGCACCCCATCCCATAAGACAGAAGTCGGTTTTGCCAGAATAGTAATACCCCGTTCCTTTTCCAAATCTCCTGAATCCAGCAGCCGCTCTTCAACCTTTTGGTTATCACGGAACATGCCGCTTTGGCGCAGGATTGAATCAATCAATGTTGTCTTGCCATGGTCAACATGGGCAATGATAGCAATATTCCGCAATTCTTCAGACATCCGAATTAAATCCCTAACTGTCACTTAGACATTGAAATAAAAAGAGCATGCAAAGATGACAGCCTAACTATTACAGAAGTGTTTCACGAAGGGTGATGCCCGCCGCGCGCATCTGCTCTGCAGCAGCTGCCATTGACCCGTCAAGATCAATGGCCCGGCAGGCAGGAAGAACAACATGAACATCATAACCGAGCCTCGCCGCATCAAGGGCTGAGTAGGCCACACAGTAATCTGTTGCTAGCCCCGCTAGGACAAGCTGCCCAACAGACCTGTTCTGAAGATAGCCATGCAGGCCTGTAACTGTGGTCTGGTCATTTTCAAAAAAAGCTGAATAGCTGTCGATGGCCGAGCGAAATCCCTTGCGGATAATCATATGGGCCGCATCAATTTGCAACTCGGGATGAAAGGCGGCACCAGCACTGCCCTGAACACAATGATCCGGCCACAAGGTCTGCATCCCATAGCTGAACTCTATTGCATCAAATGGTTTTCGGCCTTCATGACTTGTCGCAAAGCTAGCATGCCCATCAGGGTGCCAGTCCTGTGTTGCCACAATATGGGTAGCAGAGGTGATCATAAGGTTAATCGGCGCCACCACCTGATCACCGTCCTTGACGGCCAGCTGGCCACCTGGGCAAAAATCATTCTGGACATCTATGATCAGAAGGGCCGTATTGTCTGTTGTCAGGTCAAGTTTGCTGGTCATTTGTGTAATCCTGTCATTTCTTTCCAGTGTACCCGGCATAACGAGACATATTTATCATTGCCCCCAATTTCAATCTGGGCACCATCTGTTACTGTTTCGCCGGTCTCTGTCAGACGGGTCACCATGGTCGCCTTACGCCCGCAATGGCAGATAGTTCTGATTTCTCGCAAAGTATCTGCCACAGCCAATAGAACAGCTGAACCAGGGAAAAGCTGGCCTCTGAAATCTGTGCGCAAACCATAGCACATGACCGGAATATTGAGCTGGTCAACAACAACGCTCAACTGCCACACCTGCTCAACAGACAGGAATTGTGCCTCATCAACCAGCAGGCAATCCAAAGGCTGTTGTTCATGCGCACGCCGTGTTAACTGTTCAATATCTGTATCAGCTGCAAAAGTCAGCGCCTCTGCACCTAAACCAATGCGTGATCCAATCCGCCCTTTGCCTGCCCTGTCATCGAAAGCAGCAGTCAACAGCAGCGTGTTCATGCCTCGCTCGCGGTAATTATGAGACGCCTGCAAAAGAATCGTTGATTTGCCGGCATTCATCGCCGAATAGGAAAAATACAGCTTGGCCACGATAATCGTCTCAATGTTCAAATTTGAATACAGAAAGTCTGGCTTTGGCTAAATCAACTAGCCAAAAAAGTCCAGTTAAAACAGGTTCTGCTTCCAGGGCAAAGACAGAATTGAAATCAGATTTCAAAACACTTTATGATTTCACCNTCAACCGCTCATAAAGCAGAGTGGGTAGATAATCATGGCGGACCCGATGCTGGCGACCGGCGGCTCTACCATTATAACTGCTGATCGTATGAATAAAAAAGGCTGTAACGGCCTTGTCTTTGTCTGTCTGATTGCAGCCCCTGCAGGCGTCTCCGCCTTTCAGAGTGCGCATCCGGATATAACTATAATCACTGCCGCCCACGACCGACAGCTCGAGACAAAAACTGCTATATTCTACCTGGCCTNGGTGACGCGGGTGACAGGATTTATAATACAATTTAGACCGTTCCAACCGGCCTGCTGGTTTTCAGCAAAAATTATAAAAAGGGGAACTATTCAGATAACTTATCCAAATTATCTGGCCCAAAACTATAAGGCAGAAGTGCATCAAGGGTAAAACTCTGGCGCGGGCCTACCTCATCACAAATCACAATTTGTGTATCTGCGGTTCCAAATTCACGAATTTTCTGACGACAGCCCCCACAGGGTGTGCATAAGGACCCACCTCTGCCAGCTACAGCAATTTTCCGTATCTGACGTCCGCCTGCCATAATCAAAACCGAAATGGCACTGGCCTCAGCACAGCAGCCTTGCGGATAAGCAGCATTTTCAATATTNGCGCCNCTGTGGATATTTCCCTTTTCATCCAATATCGCNGCCCCGACAGAAAAACCGCTGTATGGGGCGTAGGCCTTTTCCATCGCAGCGATTGCTGCTTTTATCAATTTGTCACACATAAATTATCTTTCTTTGATATAAGGCACCCCGATTGACCGTGGTGGTGAAGCTTTGCCAATAAAGCCTGCCAACAAAATCACCGTCAAAAGATACGGCAAAACAAGGATCAAGTCTGTCGATATATAACCAATCACGGGTATTTCCACTCCCTGCAGTCTGGCCGCCAGCGCCTCCATAAAACCAAACATAAGACAAGCCAGTAAAGCAGGCACAGGNCGCCATTTTCCAAAAATCAGCGCCGCTAGCGCGATATAGCCTTTGCCNGCAGCCATCTCACGGATAAAGCCTGCACCATGCGCCGTCGACAGATAGGTGCCAGCAATCCCGCATAAAACACCNGCAATAATCACAGCCTGAAACCGCAGTCCAGATACGCTGACCCCTGCACTATCAACAGCTTCCGGTTTTTCACCAACCGCCCGTAGACGCAGGCCAAATGCGGTTCTGAANACTACATAACCTGTGAAAATCACGGAGAACAAAGCGACCCAGACTAGAAGATTATGACCAGAAATGATCTCCTTATAAATTATCCCCAGCACCGGAACATGCTCAGCTTGTNCGGCAAANGGCAGTACAATATCTGTGAAGCGCTCAGATTTATTCAGAAACGGTGTCTGCCCACCCTGCGCAAATAAGGCTATGCCCAATGTCACTGTGAGGCCTGATGCCAGAATATTAATGGCCAACCCAGAAATAACCTGGTTACCTTTATGAGTGATACAAGCAAAGCCATGAATTAGGCTCAGCGCAACAGAGACAAGGATGCCGCCAGCAAGACCAAGCAGAGGCGAACCTGTCAGAGCGGCCATGCTTGCGGCCGCAAAAGCCGACATCAGCATCTTGCCTTCAAGAGAAATATCAATGATACCTGAGCGTTCTGAAAACAACCCGGCCATCGCACACAGAATAAGCGGTGTGGCAACCCGCAAGGTTGCATCAATCGTCAGCACAAATTGTAGCCAGAGGTCAGCCATTATCCGCTCCCTATTGGTTTGCGCATACTGCTGTAGATCCGCACAACGGCAGGCATGAACAAATAAGCAAGCGCCCCTGAAAACAGAATAATGAGGCCCTGAATCATAAGGACCATTTCACGCGTTATGGTCTGGAATTCAAAATCAAGTTCTGCCCCGCCCTGATATAAAGCCCCGAACAGCAGGCTGGCCAGCACAATNCCAATGGGATGATTACGACCCATCAATGCCACCGCAATGCCCGTAAACCCATATCCTGAGGTGAAATTCAAAATTACACGTTGCTGCACGCCCAGAATTTCGTTCAGCGACATCATGCCGGCAAGCGCGCCAGAGATAGCCATCACGAGCATGATAATCTTTGCCGGATCATGGCCTGCATATATGGTTGCCCGCTCGCTGTGGCCTGTTGCCCTGATAATATAGCCCAGCTTTGTCCGCCAGATTAGATGCCAGACCCCAAAACAGGCTAGTAGCGCAATCACAAAAGACAGATTTAAAGGTGAACGCGATACTGAAAATCCAGCCATCTGCAGCACTTCATAAACCAGGGGCAAATTAATGCCGTCTGCAAAGCTTCTTGTTTCCGGTGACATCTGGCCAGGGGCCATCAACATGCCTGCCAGAAGCCAGACCATTATAGATGAGGCAATGAAGTTAAACATAATGGTCGTGATCACGATATGACTGCCGCGTCTGGCCTGAAGCCAGCCTGGGATCACTCCCCAGACAGCCCCGAATGCTGCCGCAGCGGGAACAGCCAGAATCACGACCAGCAGAGGCGGCAATACTGAATCCAGAAACAACACAACAAGACCTACACCTAGCCCGCCAATCATCGCCTGCCCTTCACCGCCGATATTAAACAGCATTGCATGAAATGCGACAGCCACAGCNAGGCCTGTAAAGATAAAATTCGTGGTATAAAACAGCGTGTAGCCGAGTGCGCCGTCATATACAAAGGCACCCTTGATCATGACTCCCATAGCTACAAATGGATTCTCGCCGATAATGGCAATGATGACACCTGCTACGGTAAGGGCCGCGATGAGGTTCAGCACGGGCAGCAAACCAATGTCAATCCAGCGGGGAAGCGATGAAGCGTTCATAAACTATCTGGCTTTCTGTTGACGAGGCGACGCGGCAGTTACACCGGCCATCATCAGACCAATTTCCTGAATATCTGTATCTGCCTTGCGGACAATACCCATGCTCTTCCCTTCATTCATCACCATTACCCGATCTGACAGACTCATGATTTCATCCAGCTCAACAGAGACCAAAATCACAGCACAACCCTTATCACGCATCGCAAATAACTGTTTATGAATAAACTCAATTGCGCCGATATCAACGCCTCTGGTCGGCTGGCCAACAAGCAGAATATCTGGCTGAGAAGACAACTCGCGGGCCAGTACAATCTTTTGCTGATTGCCTCCCGAAAACAGATTGCTCTTTAGGCTGGGTTCCGCAGGCCTAACATCATAAGAAGACATCAGGGTCTTACAATGTGCCGCCATTAAAGTTGGCGATAAAATAGGTGAACGTCCTCCCATCAAATCNGCATATTCATATCCCAGCACAGCCGACTCAGCTGCTGTAAAAGGCAGAATCAAGCCCATAGCATGTCTATCTTCAGGCACATGGGCCAATCCAAGACGTTTGACTTCTGAAGGAGATGCCGGCTGCTCCGCAGTAATTTTTCTGTCACCAATCTGAACCGTTCCAGAAGTTATCTCCCGGATCCCTGCCAGCACCTCAAGCAATTCGGACTGTCCATTCCCAGAAACCCCAGCAATGCCCAGTATTTCACCCTGATGGACTGAAAAACTGACATCAGACAGGCTGGTGACGCCAGATGTTTCAGTTACCGTCAGATGCTCTGCATTTAACATAGCCTGCCCAGCCTGCGCTGCTTGATACCCCACATCCAGCAATACTGGCCGGCCAACCATCATTTGCGCAAGTTGCTGGGGGTTTGTCTGTGCTGTCTGCAGATGATCCACCATCTCNCCAGACCNCATGACAGACACAAAATCCGTCACTGCCATGATTTCCTTCAGCTTATGCGTGATCAGCAAAATCGTCACCCCTTGCGCTTTAAGGGTGCCCAAAATATCAAAAANCTGCTCTGTTTCCTGAGGTGTCAGCACGCCNGTTGGCTCATCAAGAATTAATATCCGTGCCCCACGATACAAGGCTTTCAGAATTTCAACGCGTTGCTGTAGGCCGACAGGCAAGTCCTGCACAACTGCCTGAAGGTCTACGCTTAACCCATAACGCTCAGTTATGCTCTTCAATGAAGCTTCTGCCTGCCGCGCACCAGCTTTTAGATCAGAACCACCCTCATGCCCCAGAATAATATTCTCTAATACAGTGAAATTTGGCACCAACATGAAATGTTGATGCACCATCCCGATCCCCGCTGCGATCGCATCAGCGGAACTGCGCAACCTGACTGGCTCACCAGATATGGCTACAGTGCCAGAATCAGCGCTGTAGAACCCATACAAGATAGACACAAGCGTTGATTTACCTGCGCCATTCTCGCCGACAATGCCGTGAATGGTTCCCGGCACAACAGACAGGCAAACATCCCTATTCGCCTGCACAGAACCAAATGTTTTATTTATATTCTCCAAACAAATAGCAAGAGGCGATGAATCATCGCCTCTTGCTTTTGTAATTGTTTTGTCAGCCATCCTATGACTTCCGACTGGTCAAATCAGCCTGATTTAGTATGGACACTTTGAATCGCTCATAAAATCATGAACAACAACTTTACCTGACAGAATATCGCTCCGAGCTTTTTCAACGGCTGATTTAATGCTGGCTGTGACCAGGGATGCATTATTTTCGTCAAGTGCCCAATCGACACCACCTTCAGCAACACCAAGAACTTTGACGCCTGAAGAAAAAGAACCGCTCATTGCNTCTTTAAAGGTCTCGTAAGCTGCCACATCCACTCGCTTGAGCATGGAGGTCAAAACTGAGCCTGGGGCCATGCCATTCTGGTTTGAATCAACACCAATTGCCAACTTTCCAGCATCAGCTGCAGCCTGAATAACGCCGACGCCAGTTCCGCCAGCAGCATGATAAACAACATCGGCGCCCCGATCAATTTGGCTTCTTGTCAGCTCAGCACCCTTAGCAGGGTCATTCCATGCTGATGGTGTGGTCCCGGTCATATTCTGATACACTGCTGCAGATCCGTTCACAGATTTTACACCGCCAACATAACCACAGGCGAATTTTCGGATAAGCGGAATATCCATACCACCAACAAACCCTACTTTATCAGTCTTACTAGCCAAAGCTGCAGCAACGCCAACTAGATAGCTGCCTTCATGTTCTTTGAACACATATTGGCGAAGATTCGGGGCATCCAGCCACCCCACATCAATGATAGAGAACTGCTTATCCGGATAATCAGCTGCAACCTTTGCGATTGCATCAGCTTGAGCAAANCCNACNCCNAGNACAATGGTTGCCCCACGCTCNGCCATACGNCGCATTGCCTGTTCCCGCTGGGTTTCGTTGGTGACTTCNAATTCCATCACCTCAACACCTGTTTCATTAGTGAATTTCTGCACCCCGTTCCAGACGCCCTCATTGAAGGATTTATCGAACTTACCGCCCATATCGTATATAACAGCCGCTTTAAAACCTTCTACAACAGCCTTTTTTTCCATTGTTTCCGGCTTCAAAAAAAACATTGCAAAAATACTCGCCACCAACATGGCTCCGAGCGCTAACGGTAATTTATTCATATTTCGTTCTCCCTCTATGATTTAAGCCCAATTTCTTTGAGCCGCTCCTGCAGAAACGCTTCTGCTGTAAAATCTTGCCTAAGCTTCACATCCGGATGTGGATGCAAAAACATAGGCATAGAATAACGTGAAAGATTCAACTTATCATCAGGATTAATTACCCTATGTGTAGTTGATGGGAAATAACCGTTCGTTGCTAGTGACAACATATCCCCGTTATTTATTGTAATCATTCCTGGATCACATGGTACATCATGCCACTGGCCCTGTTTGTCACGCGCCTGCAAACCAGGCTGCGACCCTGCAAGCAGCAATGTAATCAGGTTGATATCCTCA
>FUFK010072219.1_pt1 | contig 11106 bp, 9 predicted proteins | sample 1021851 | NCBI WGS metagenome assembly FUFK01 (sample SAMEA51879418, study PRJEB19060) | metagenome
CTAAAAATCACAAAAGCATTTGCACTATGTGGAACAACCGATGAAGCAATCGAATATAGTCCTGAAATTGCATTCCTTCAAGCAATAAGAGCAATGCTTATAAAAGGAGATATTGCAGGGGGTCCACCTAAAGATTATGGATTTGAATTACAACAACTTCTATCTGAGTCTTTAGTTTCTGATGGCATAACTGACGTCTTCAAAGTTGCTGGTCTAAAGAATCCAGATATAAGTATCATGTCAGATGAATTTTTATCAGAAGTAAGTAAGATCCCTCAAAAAAATTTAGCAGTNGAGTTGCTTCAAAAACTACTGAATGATGAAGTGAAAAGTAAATTCAGAACAAATNTAGTCAAACAAAAAAACTTTAGTGAAATGCTTTCAGCATCATTGAATAAATATAAAAACAGAGCAATAGAAGCAGCACAAGTTATAGAAGAACTTATAGCAATGGCAAAGAAATTTCGAGAAGATTTAGAACATGGAATTGCATTAGGTTTATCTCCTGCAGAACAATCTTTCTATGATGCTCTTGCAGATAATCCTTCTGCTCATGAACTAATGAAAGAAGAAGTTCTTGCAAGTATGGCAAAAGAACTTGCAGAAATTATGAGAAAAGATGCAAATATTGATTGGCAATATAAGGAAAATGTTAGAGCAAAACTAAGACTGAAAATCAAAACCCTTTTAAAGAGATATAAGTATCCTCCAGATGAACAAATTACTGCAGTTGAAACTGTCCTTCAACAAGCAGAAACTCTTGGAGAGGAATTAGTAGCAAGTTAGTTTTTCTAAAAATATTTGTAGATCAATTTCCCGTTTTGACTGAATCAAAAGTCTCCTTATTACATATCCGCATTTTGTAAGTTGGGTATCTTGTCTTCCACCACTTATTGACTGCTATGGAGATCTGACTTTTTGGATTACCACAGATATGTACCCAAAGAGTTTTATCAGATTCTCTTTTGTAGTGTTCCCAACTAGTTGAAGACATAGATATTACGAGCGTTGCTATACTTTGACTCCATTACCTTGATTGCATGATGAACTGATACTGCCATTACTTCATCAGTTATACGATAACCTTCGAGTAATGCAGATACTTTGAATTTTCTCATGGGATAACCCTCCACAATTGATTAGATGTTTAGTCATTACTAAGATTCTCAGATGTTAGAATGTATAAAATTTTCTTAGGGTAAGTGATACCGAAAGTCGCTAATAAAATTGAAAAAGTGTTGAAAGTCTCTACAAACGCTGTGGTGGACTTGGAAGTCGCAACCCACTACTAGAAAATAAATCTTTAAAATGTCAGATATTAATATAAGCTTACTTGCAGAAAATCAAAACTTATCAGAATTTGAAATTACCGAAAATTTTTCTTGTGTAAGATTCTTANACCAAAATAAAGAAAGATTTGAACTTGAATTTAACCTTGAAAAAGGAACTTCTTTTAATACTTTTTTNATTAGAANTNATGAGGANCTNTTTATTATTCATCCACCTGAGAAACAATATTTAAATTCATTTAATAAAGTAATTTCNAAGTTNTGCGATCAATTTAAATTAGANAAAATCAACTTCATTTCNGGTCATATTAATCCCCAAATTATTGAAACTATAAAAAANATAAGTANCCAATTTCAAAANACAACTATTACNTGCTCNAATCCAGGTTATAAACTTATTAGCGAACTTTGGAATCAAAGAAATCCTACCTTAGAAAACTTTATTGAAATTNAATTACCTNAAATAANCNTAATCAAAAAAGANCTTNATTTAGAATTAGATAACATTTCACTAGAGTTAATTCCTATTCCAACAGCACGTTGGCCTGGTGGCTTAATAATTTATGAACGTAATCAAGAAATACTTCTTAGTGAAAAAATTTTTTCTGCACATATTGCATCTAAATATTGGTCTGAAACAAATCGAGTTAGTACAGAAATTGATAGGAAACATTTTTATGATTGCTTGATGGCGCCAATGTCTAATCAAGTAGTATCAATAACTGAAAAAATCGCAGATTATGACATTCAAACTATTGCGCCATTACATGGTCCCGCGATCGAATATAGCTTAAAAAGCTTTTTAAATGACTATATTAGATGGGGTGATAACCTCTCAACAAATAATCCTAAAATCGCTCTAATATATGCAAGTGCGTATGGAAATACAGCCTCAATAGGTGATGCATTGGCTAAAGGGATAAATAGAACTTCTGTCGAAGTTGAAAGTATAAATTGTGAATTTACACCAAATGATGAACTTGTAAAATCTATCCAAAATGCTGATGGATATTTAATAGGCTCTCCTACACTTGGTGGTCACGCCCCAACTCCAATAGTAAGTGCACTAGGAACTTTGTTATCAGAGGGTAATAGAGATAAACCAGTAGGAATTTTTGGTAGTTTTGGCTGGAGCGGCGAAGCTATAGATTTACTTGAAACAAAGTTAAAAGATGGTGGTTTTAAGTTTAGTTTTGACCCTATAAGAATTAAATTCAGTCCAAATAAACCAAAGATTAAAGAGCTAGAAGAGATAGGAACTCACTTTGGAAGAAAAATTATAAAAAAATCAAAGAAAAAACCCAGAAAGTCAGATACCGGAATGATTACAAGCAAAACGGATCCAAAGCTACAAGCTCTTGGAAGAGTAATTGGCTCACTCTGCGTTTTAACTGCCTCTAAAGGCAAAGATGAGAATAATATCAAAGGAGCTATGCTTGCATCTTGGGTTAGTCAAGCAAGTTTTTCTCCTCCAGGATTAAGTATTGCAGTGGCAAAAGATAGATCGGTAGAGTCTCTTCTACAAATAGGAGATTCATTCGCATTAAATATTCTAAGTGAAAAAGATTTTAAAGAACCTTTGAAAAGATTCACAAAACCCTTTGCACCAGGTGAAGATAGATTTGTAGGTTTAGATATTGAATTAACTCCTAATGAACAAATAATTATTCCTGAATCTTTAGCGTGGTTAGATGCTTCTGTAAAAGAGAGAATGGAATGTGGGGATCATTGGGTAATATACGCTGAAGTACTACACGGTAATATACTAAAATCCGATAGTCTGACAGCAGTTCATCACCGTAAAACTGGTGCTAGCTATTAAATTTATTTATCTAATTTATGACTGAATCAAAAGATCTTATAATCATTACTGCTAGTTGTGGAAAAAATTTAGAACTTTCTGAAAAATTCCTTGAAAAAAGTAATGAATTGAAAATAAGTTCTGAGATATTAGATCTTACGACTCTTGACATTCCATTATTTAATCCAAGAATTCATAGCAAAGATAATATCCCGGTTGTAATAGAAGAATTAAAAAAAAAGCTTTTCGCAATAGAAAAGTGGGTGATTTGTGCTCCTGAATATAATGGATCAATACCTCCTATTCTCTCAAACTTCATAGCTTGGCTTTCTATTTCGGGAGATGACTTTAGGAATTTATTTAATGGTCAACCAATCGCAATTGCTACATTCTCTGGTGGGGTAGGATTAGAACTTCTTACTTCGTTACGCATACAATTAGTTCATTTAGGAAGTCAGGTATTAGGAAGACAACTTTTGTCCTCATATAGTAAACCAATAGATACGAAAACTATTGAAGATATTATTCAAAGACTTTTACAAATGAAAAAATTAAAAACATAAACTTTTAAACCTAAAAGAATTTCATTTTTTTTCATTCCAAACTTTCAAAATTTCTCTAGCCATAGGAAGTGCATGTACAGATCCACCACCAGGAGTATTTTGTGCAAAAGCAACTACAAGCAACTCACTCTTTTCAGAAGGAGTAAAGCAAACGAACCAAGCATGATCTAAGCCACCTTCACCATCTTCAGCAGTTCCAGTTTTACCTGAAACTGGAGGTAAATTTGAAACGCCATAATTAATTGATACACCTGTGCCAGACTCAACAACTTTCCTCAACCCGCGTTTTATCAACTGAATATTATTTTGATCAATATCTATTTTTATTCTTTTTTTATCTAAAAGATATTTCCCACCTTTTTTAGCTAGATGGGGAGTGACTAGATAACCTCCATTTGCAATCGCGGAATATGCTCTAGCTATTTGAATAGGAGTAACTTGAACAACAAATTGTCCAATAGACATGCTCGCAATATCTTCCGGAACCCATGGAGTTCTTCCTGGTTGGCCCCATCCTCTACCTTCTTTAGCCCATTCACTACTTGCTACTAATCCTGTATTTTCTTGTTCAGAAATTTCAATCCCGGATAAGGAATTAAAACCTAACTTTTTGGATACCTCGTAAATTTCATCAACGCCTACTCCATATCCGACTTGATAAAAAAATGTATTGCTTGAAACTCTTAAAGCATCTTCATAACCTATCTTCCCAAAACCTAAATCATTATGTTCCCTAAAACATTGACTTCCATAAATGATACATGGTTTTGTATCTAGCAAAGTATCCTTAGGGAATTTACCACTTTCTAAGCCAGCTAAAGCAGTTACAATTTTCCAAACACTTCCCGGATCATAAGCATTTAGTGCTCTATTAAAAAGAGGTTTTTGAGATGAATTAAATATATTATTATATTCTTTTTCAGGCTTAAAATCCTTTGAAAAAAAATTCAAATCAAAAGTAGGCTTGCTAGCCATTGCTCTTATTGCACCATCTCTTGGATCCATCACTATTATTGCTCCAGCTTTTTTATCTTTAAGTACTTCTTCCGCAACTAATTGCAAATTTATATCAATTGTCAATTCAATATCATTACCTTTTATTGAAGGTTTAATACCCAATGATTTTTGAAAGTTGCCTAAAGAATTTACTTCAACCATCTCTCCACCCCATTCACCTCTTATAAAGTCTTCATAGACATATTCAATTCCAGTTCTTCCTATTAAATCATTTAATTTATAACCCTTTTTAGATAAAAATTTATATTCCGGATCAGTGATTGGTTGAGTATAACCAATAACATGAGCAGCAAGAGATTTATAGGGATAATTTCTAATTAATTTCGTAGCTATTTCAAAACTAGATAAATTATCTTCATTTTCTTTAAATTTTATTATTTGACCCTCATCTAAATCATCAAGAATAGTAACTGAAAGTTGCTTATTTTTTAAACCATCAAAATATTTTTTTTCAATTAAATTACTATCAACATTTAACAAATCAGACACAATCAATTTGTGTTTTTCCCAATTGATATCATTTACAGATTGGGGCTTTATTATTAAGGAGTATTTGACTCTACTATCTGCTAAGACATTACCATTTCTATCCAGTATTCTTCCGCGTATTGGTTGAGAAGCAATAAGTCTAATCCGGTTTTCATCAGACATTTGCTTAAAAGATTCATAATTCAATAGTTGCAAAAAAATTAATCTCAATAAAATCAATAAAAACGAAATAGATGAAAAGATCAGTAAGACTAAAGGTTGTCTCTTTAATGAAATCAGTTTTTTATTAGAATTACTTTTTATCAAAAGTTTAAAATTTATCCAAATATCGTTTTTCCAGTAACGCAATTTTTGAGCTTATCTCTCTAAGTCTAGTAACTAAATTTTTATAATCACTCTCTTCAGTATTAAGATTTAACTCATCATTTTCATAATTATTTGAAGTAAATTTTTCATTCATAAACTTATATTTTTAAAATTTTTTCATTCATACCAATGTTAAATAAAAAATTTATTTTTTCAAAATAATATTAAGTTCGGTACCAAAAAAATATGAAAAAATTAATTTGACTGATCTAAATTTTGTTCAAAATAAGGATTACAACTATTTTTAGATATGCCTAAGGACCAACCAATGAATGTTGATAAAAATATAATGACGATCAATGGCACAATAGCTTGCTGAGTATTTTCAAGGCTAAACCATTCCTTCCAGCTACTAAAAAACCTTTCTCTCTGATATTTTCTTTTTTCATTTTCTAATAATTTAGCTTTTTTAGCGAAAGATTTTGTGACCCACTTTTCAAAAGGAACTTTTTTTATGATGGCCATTTTTCTCTCAACTTCTAATAGCTGTCCAGCACTAAGGTACGGATGAAATGTACTAATCAATTCAAGAGTTTTTAGAAACATCTCTACGGTTGCATCTTTTATAAGCTTTTGCTCATGGCTTAAATCAGTCCACTCTATTTCTGGATAAAAACGGTTCCTATTTGGATTAATTTGATCCTCAGACATTTGACCAGGTTCTCTAAGCCATCTATTTGTATTCTCGTCAAACCTTCGCCAATACAAAAAAGGATTAATAAAAATTGTTTTACCAGATACCTTTACTACATCTTGCTGAAGATGATTAGTTATCTTGCTCTCAGAATTTTTCGAATTTATCAAAAGTCTAAATAAATTATCTAATTAAAGATTATCTTTAATTTACTATTTTTCCAGAGATAGCCAATAATTCTCGATAAGAATTAAGTTATTGATAATTTCCAACGTTTTTTTAAATAATTGCAGTATTCGCAATTTAATGACGGTTTGGGAAAAATATCAGAACGCAATAATTTGACCGTATCAATTATCTTATTTTCTACCCATGATGTAGAACAATCTAATCTAATTAAATGTACATCAAAATTTAATTGATTATTAAAAACCTCTTCATTTTTTTTTCCATTAAAGTATAAGAGATAAGCTTCTTTGGCAACTTTAAATCCGTTCTTTTTAAATAACCACTGATACATTTCTAATTGTCTCTTATAAGCTTTTGCATATTCGTACTTATTAAAAGTCTCAGACCAATCAAAATTATTTCTAGATGTTGCTTTTACATCAATAATGATAAGATCACCATTTTTTTTCTGCCAAATATCATCCACAGCTCCACCAAAATCATAATTATGTTCAATTGACTTATATCTTATTCCTTGAAAATTACTTCTCCAACGTTCTAAATTTTTGTGTTTAAAAGGAACTGCATCAATGCCATGTTCAATAAATAATGGATGTGGCTCCTGAATTCTTCTGTAGTGATCAAATTCATTTTTACATAAATTATCGACAGCTATATTTAAAGTAAATGGTAATGAGGGCGGTTTTATTTGATATTTTTTATCAAGTACACAACATCTTGGACAACTAAGATATTTCTCAACAGTAGATCGACTTAGTTTAATAATCTCGCTCATTATGTTTCAATCTAATTTAAAAACATTTCTTGTATAAATTAAAATCCTCTAGTTTTTTAGAAATTTTGATAACTTACTCCCACTCAATAGTTCCAGGAGGTTTGCTTGTAATATCAAAAACAACTCTATTTACTAAAATTACTTCATTTACTATTCTATTTGAAATTCTCTCCAAAATCTGAAAGGGAATTTTTGACCAATCTGCTGTCATACCATCTTCACTAGATACACAACGTAAAACAATTGGCCATGCATAAGTTCTTTTATCACCCATAACTCCTACAGTTTTAACCGGTAGCAAAACTGCAAATGCTTGCCAAATATCATCATAAAGACCAGCTTTTTTTATTTCCTCTCTCACAATCAAATCTGCATCTCTTAAACAATCGAGTTTTTCATTAGTCACTTCTCCCAAAATTCTTATCGCTAACCCTGGTCCTGGGAATGGATGTCTTTTTATAATTTCATCTGGCAAGCCTAATGCAGCTCCTAATTTTCGGACTTCGTCCTTAAAAAGTTTTCTTAATGGCTCAACTAATTTAAATTGCAAATCTTTTGGTAATCCCCCCACATTATGATGACTCTTTATTTTTACAGCTATTCTTTCTCCCGTTTTGGGATCAATATTAGTACCAGCACTTTCAATAACATCAGGATAAAGAGTGCCTTGCGCTAGGTAATGAAAAGGTCCTAATCTATTACTTTCTTCTTCAAATACTCTTATAAATTCTTCACCAATAATTTTCCTTTTCTGTTCTGGATCAGTAATCCCCCTTAATTTGGCAATAAACCTTTCCCTAGCATTAATATATTCAACCTTTATATGAAATTTCTTGTCAAAAAAGTTCATCAAAAATTCTGGTTCACCTTTTCTCATGAAGCCTTGGTCAATAAACATGCATGTAAGCTGATTTCCAACTGCTTCATTAAGTAAAAAAGCAAGAGTTGAAGAATCAACTCCGCCTGACAAGGCAAGCAAAACTTTCTTATTGCCAACTTGTTCTTTTATCCTGGGAATTGTTTCTTCTAAAAAGGTTTCTGTTGTCCAATCAGCAACACAAGTTGAGATTTTATAAACAAAATTTTTAATTACCGTCATCCCATACTCTGAATGAATAACTTCAGGATGAAATTGTACGCCAAATAATTTTTTTCTATCATTTGCAATCGCAGCATGGAGTGTGTTCTCTGTATGAGCAATTTTATTAAATCCATCCGGCAAACAATTAATTGAATCACCATGACTCATCCACATTATTGATTTATCTTCTACATCGCAGAATAGGTCACACTCTGAATCTATATTTATTGGTGCCCTCCCATATTCAGCTTTTTTTGTGGCTGAAGTGACAGAACCTCCAAGTTCTTTGACCATTAATTGCATTCCGTAGCATATACCAAGAATAGGAATTCCTAAATCAAAAATTTTTTCATCGCATTTAGGAGAATTTTGGTCATATACAGAATTTGGGCCCCCACTTAAAATTATCCCTTTAGGATTAATTTTAAGAATGTCCTCAATTGAAATACAGTTACTTACTACAAGAGAAAAAACATTAGTTTCTCTTATTCTTCTTGCAATCAATTCAGAATATTGAGATCCAAAATCTAAAATTAATATTGAGGGATCTCGTTCTTTTTTTAAAGATGTTTGACTCATGTTTAAAAGTTAGCTCAATTTATTTACAAAAGCATAATCAATCAAAAATTAATCTCCTTGAAAATAAGAGATATAATTATTTCCCTTAGTTCCTGACCACCTTATTTTCCTTTTTTTGTCAAAAATAATTGATGCGATTTCCATATCGGTTTTTACATACCTATTAACATAATCATAAGAGCGTTTTTCAATAGTATTTGATAAATTTTGGAATAATTTCTCGGCTATAGATTTATTAAATCTTTCAAGAAATAATAAGGCATCTTCCAGAGTTTTTAATTTAGATAATTTAAATATTATTTCAGATGGTACTTTTTCTTTAACGGCTAAATAAACGAGAATTTCTATCCTTCCATCGGCTAAATGATTATGTGTATGAAAAATTCCGCCTGCTAATTTAATTAATTTTCCATGATAACCAAAAAGAATTACAGTTTTAACATTTTTTATTGCAGCATCAACTATTAGGGGTCCTATCCAATTACCAACTTTTATAATTGGCAACTTAACATTAGAAGTTTTTGCCAAATTTAAACCATTTTCACCAATAACAAAGACAACTTTCCCTTTAAAATCATTTTTAGTCAGATTCGCTAGCTTTACTTTCGCTTCCTCTAATTGATCAGGTGAAGCACTCGAATAAGTTTCTGCAGAAGTTCCAATAATAGATAATCCATCAACAATACCAAAAGACTTATTACTAGTTCTTTCTGCTAAAAACTCCCCATTTGGAAAAACAATTTCTAAATTCAAAATAAAACCTTTCGGAATGATATCGAATAAATTTTCATATAAAACTTTTTTAGCAAAATCAGAAATGCATATAGCTGATGTATTCTCATAGATACCTACACCAGATCCTGGAATAATATTGATTGGATTTGTTGGAGAAGTATTATCTAAGGGGATTTTTTCTAAGGAAACTATTGTCCATATTTCTAAGTTTTGTGTTATGTCAAGATCTAGGCCAGAGTTTGCAAAGGAAATTCCTAATGAATGCGAATCGCCTTTAAGTAAACCAACTGAATGAATCTTGAGTTTTACTTCTTTTTTTTCATTAGGAATTTTTAGTATTTCATAATTATCAAATGGCAAACCTACAAGTTTTTTTAATGCCGACCTAGCGGCTCCTGCAACCCACAAAGGTAAAGAAAATCCTTTTTTCAAATCAAGTAATTGAAAAATATATAATGAGAACTAATCTAAGAATGACCTATTTAACAAAAAGTGGCCATACAACAAAAATTATCATTGATGATTCCNGGACCGACACCAGTNCCAGAAAAAGTTTTACAAGCATTNAGTAAGCATCCAATAGGACATCGCAGCAAAGAATTCCAAGATCTCGTAGAAAGTACTACGAAAAATTTACAATGGCTTCATCAAACTCAAAATGAAGTTCTAACAATTACTGGTAGTGGAACTGCCGCAATGGAAGCTGGAATAATAAATACTTTAAGTAAAGGTGATAAAGTTATCTGTGGGGAAAATGGAAAATTTGGTGAAAGATGGGTAAAAGTTGCTAAAGAATTTGGGCTAGAAGTCATAAAAATTGACTCCGAATGGGGGACTCCTCTTAATCCAGAAGAATTTAAAAAAATATTAGAAGAAGATCAAAAAAAAGAAATAAAAGCAGTAATTTTGACTCATTCTGAAACTTCAACAGGTACCATAAATGATCTCAAATCTATCAGTTCATATATACGTGAACATAAAAAAGCATTGTCAATTGTTGACTGCGTCACAAGTCTTGGAGCTTGTAATGTACCGGTAGATGAATGGCAATTAGATATCGTTGCTTCAGGATCACAAAAAGGATATATGATACCGCCAGGACTCAGCTTTATATCGATGAGTCAAAAAGCATGGGAAGCTACAGAAAAATCTAATTTACCAAAATTTTATTTAAATTTAAAATCCTACAAAAAAAGTCTTTTGAGTAACAGTAACCCATATACTCCCGCAGTAAATTTGGTTTTTGCTTTAGATGAATCTTTAAAAATGATGCGAGAAGAAGGATTAGAAAATATTTTCCTTAGACATGAAAAACATAAATTAGCGATGAGCAGTGCTGCAAAAGCTTTAAATCTAAAATTGTTTGCAGATGAAAAGTATCTAAGCCCTTCAATTACGGCAATAGAGACTGGAGAAATAGATGCTGAAGAATTCAGAAAAACTATAAAAAATAAGTTTGATATCTTACTTGCTGGTGGACAAGATCATTTAAAAGGAAAAATATTTAGAGTCGGCCACTTAGGTTATGTAAATGACAGAGATATAATTACAGTAATTTCTGCTATTAGTAATACACTCCTTGATTTAG
>FUFK010717446.1_pt1 | contig 11106 bp, 7 predicted proteins | sample 1021851 | NCBI WGS metagenome assembly FUFK01 (sample SAMEA51879418, study PRJEB19060) | metagenome
GCAAGGATGGTTGTGTCTGCCGTCAACGACTGTGCGTTGGTGCGGAACAGGCCACCGCCCTTGAAGTTACCCTTGTTTTCTGCGGGTGGCACAATCGTACCCGCTTGCGGTGCAAGGTAATTTACAAAGATATTGCCTGTGCCACTCGACGGGGCAGCAGTGAAGGTGAGTGTCGTGCCGTCAGGGATTGTGTAGGCAGAGGTATCCTGCACCACGCCGTCCACCGATACCAGCACGTCTTGCACAGAAGAGACTGTGGTGGTCAGGGTAAACGTAGTGTCNCTGCCATCGCCNTTGAAACGCTGGACAGCTTTCGTAGCCTGATAAGACCCCGGAACTTTTTGACCTATGTATGGCATCTGTTATTCCTTACGTGCTGATCGCGTCAACGACAGAGACCCAAACATCTGCACTGCTTGCGGTATCACTCTGTACGTTAAGTATATCGCCGGANTGCATTACAATCTTTGCACCACCNTCCAANACCTGNAGGGCTGAACCTACCGGAATCGGGGCATCCTTAATGATGTAGTANTCATCAGTGCCACCTGCACCAGTGATGTACACATCCATTAAGATTTGGCTAGTTGTAACATTAGCGATATTGATACCAACAATTGCGTCGTCGGAGTTTGCGGTGCGCATAGCAACCTCGCTTGTTCCGACGTTACGTGCAATGTTTCTTTCAAAATCCTGTGCCATGATTTCCTCTAATTATTAAAGTGCAATTGCCATTGCCACAGCAAAGCCAGCAGTCGCTGCACCAATATCAGATGCCACTTCAGATACAGACCGGCTTTCAAGTCCATTGGCAGTAAATCTTGCATACTCATCATCTGCCACTGATGAACTGTCAATCTTAACCGCATTTGTGTTTGATATGCCAAATGTCAGTGCGGCCTGACCACCGATATCTGAAAGAACCTCCGATGCAGAACGGCCCTCAATAGATGTGCCGTCAATACGAAGGAAGTCATTATCTGCGGCACCACTTGTAAATACAGCTACGTTGCCATTGCTAATACCTGTATCTGTCACTGCTGCTGTACCCAAACCCAGTGAAGCACGTGCGGTAGAACCAGACTCTGCGACGAAGTTACTGCCATCACCTACAATAAAGTTACCATTAGTTACCGCAAGACCAGCCACGTCCTGAAGCTGTGCGTCAAGACGAGCGTTAGCTACAGTGCCGGAAAGCTGACTTGCGTCGATGGTTTTGTTAGTAAGAGTTTGGGTAGCGGTGGTGCCAACAATTTCTTGGTTGCCACCAGCAGGGAGGGTAAGTGTATTTGTAACACCTGCAGAGTGTGGCTGCGCCTGTAGGGTCTGTGCGTGTGCGTTGCTGGACTCGCAGTAGAAGTTTACTTTTGCTACGCTACCTGTACCAGTGCGAATGTCGATAAGACCGTCAGAGATAGAAACACCGCCAGACGAGCCATTACCGTCAAGGTTTACCACACCAGAACCGTTGGGCAGGATGTCGATATTACCGTTTGATGTAGAAACGATATCATTGCCGTTGATATCAAGGTTGCCACCAAGCTGTGGGCTGGTATCAGCTACAACTTCTGTTAGGCCACCAGCACTAGAGATGAGGTTAGTAACTGTAACTTTCTTTAGCGCACTAGCATCTGCATCGTGTAGGAGAAGGGTGTCGTTAGTAATGTTAACATCGCCAGAGGAGATTGCAGTCTGACCGCTGACGACGTTTTCGTTTACCATCGCTGTTTCGACAGCATCGTTAGCAATCGTCACAGCACCAGTAGAAGCGAGTGTAATGTCTCCGGAGATGGCCTTGTTGTCAAAACTATCGGAGCCGTCATAAATAAGGATATGACCAGAGGAAAGTGACGATATATTAGTATCGTTTAATTCTTCAAGCGTGTCTTCTGTTTGTATCTGTGCATCTACATATGCCTTAATTGCTTTGGCAGATGCCAGCGTCGTATCTGTGCTGGCAACACTGGACAGGTCTGTGTCAAGCACACCAGACTTCAGGTTGTCCACCTCAATATTAGACAGCGTGTTGTTATCAGCATCAATTGTTTTGTTTGTGAGAGTTTTAGATGTGGCCGCAAGGTATGTATCAAATGTATCTACCGTTGTCTGACGCATAGTGCCGTTGTCGTTTGTGACAATACCATCAGCACCTGCTACTGCCGTAGTGCCAGCAGATGTACCACCATCCATCAGGTTGAGTTCTGCAGTCGTGGCAGTAACACCGTCCATGATGTTGAGTTCAGATGTGGTAGCTGTTACCCCATCCATAATGTTCAACTCTGACGCAGTAGCGGTTACACCGTCAAGAATGTTTAGTTCCGCTGCTGTCGATGTTACGTTGGTACCGCCTATGTCAAGAGTTGTTACAGATATCTCACCAGCGACAGTTGCAATACCATCTGCTAATGTTATCAGGTCAGTGTCATCTGTGTGACCAATAGTTGCGCCATTGATATTGATGTTGTCGATAACAGCCTGTGTAATTGCGCTATTCGTACCTAGGGTAGCGCCGTCTATAGAGCCACCATCAATGTTGGCAGTATCTGCCACAAGTGCATCAGTGGTTACCGTACCGTCAAAAAAAGCATCCTTAAATTCTTTGCTACTGGAGCCAAGGTCAATGTCATTATCAGTAGTAGGCTCAATAACACCATCTTTAAAAACTACCTGTTCTGTAGACGTACCGGATACATCTACACTGATTTCAATTTGATTATTAGGATTGTCAACAACTACTTTGTTTTTCGGTGTCGTTTCCCCGGGGTCACCAATCAATCCAATGACCGGACCTTCAGCGGCCGTGCCGTCGTGTTTGTGACCTGTTGTATTTACAAATGCAGCTAATACTTGATTAAATTCATCGTTACTGTGAGCGGCAGTAATAACGTCGCCGTCAGTGTATGAAGATTGCCTAGTGTATCCTGCCATTACCTTCTTGCTCCTGCGTCAAATTCTAACTGAAAACCTTTTAGTGAGTATGGGGCAGATGTTCCTCTGTCGTTTACTCGTAGTGCCACCGCAAAACCTGAACCCTCTACAGGCTGTCTTACCAATGGGTTTGTCTGACCACCATACGTCGAGGTGTTATATATGGCTGAACCATACACGGCCACAACAGTAGATGTGTCAAACGGGTATGCTGCTGGTCTTGCAACATCCGGTGCTTCATAATCATACCGGAGAAACAAATCTGCGTTCACTGCAGCTTCAGGTGCGTAGTTAATAATCACACGCTGAAAGTTCTTGCGTATACCAGCATCACCCATAGTAAGGTCAGGTGAACGATACTTGCCAACTATTTGGTTGCCGTCAAAGTCGTTGCCCTGCTCTTGCCTGTACACGTACCCATCAAAGTCACCGTGTAAGATAAAGCTAGTACCAGCTACTACAGTTGAGTCTGTTGCACTTGCTCTAATGCCAAGTGTGTCACCAAACTCGTAGCCCTCGCCACGACGCACACAAATAATACCTTCTGTAGATGCTCTAACTGTAGACGCATTACTAAAGAAAATTCTGTATTGCGTCTTGTCGGGTATAACTACGCTTGTAAATTCATCTACGTCTGTTAATTCTTGAAACCGTTTCTGCACTGGACGACTAATCGTGCCAAGTTCAACGTCACCGATTTTTTCAGTACCTGCTACTGTACGAAGACCGTCAGGCCCAAGGAAAACAATATCGCCAGCAAATTCTTGAATTGTAAAGTTATTTAGGCAACCAATCTCGCGTGTTACAGGTTGTACAGCAAAGTCAGAAGAGGTACTACCCGTTAACTTAAATATCCGTTCTTCGCAAAATATGAAGAGCGAATCACGAAACGGAAACAATCCAGTAATATTGCTATCTACTTTGATTGTCCCTGCACCGTTGCTAGTCGCAAAATCGTTATCTGTAAAAGGTGCAGTGAACGTAACTTGTTGCGGCGTGCTGGACATGCCAGCAAAAAAGATATGGTCTTTAAATCCTGTTACAAACTTTGGATTAGCTGGTGCGCCAGATGCATTGATGTCTGTAACGGTTGTGCCGTCATACTTAGTAGCGTGGTTAGCACCGTCTGCCCATATGATAAAATCTGTTCCTGCGAGATTGTACCTAAAGAATGTATAACGTCCAGCACTTGTCCTACCTGTGTCTATCTCTGACCATGAGCCAGTCGTACCAGCTTCGAATATCTTAGTTCCACGTGCTGCGATAACCTTAGAGTTAAATAGCGCCACCATAAGTACAGGCTCTGTTGATGCCGCGGTCTGTGGTACGATATTGCTGTTCCACTTTGCGTAACCAGAAATACGCCTGTAGCCACCACTGATATCCGGTTCAAAGTTTTGCAACTCTAGTGCCATACCAGGTTGCATAGCGAACGTAGACTGGTCGAGTACGAGTCCTCCCTGACACGCAAAAACAAATGGGCTAAGTTGCGCCTCGTCAGCCATTTGTTAAATCCTTGAAGTTACTGCTACAGTGCCATACCTTTGAGAGCGAGGAATGAAAGTGGACCGTATGTAATTGAAATTACGATTTAAAAACANACTTTGCATATGCTTGATGCCAGCTTCAAAACGGGAGAAGTTGATACCATATTGNTGAGCTTCTCCACGGTACTGGTACCCGTAAGCTGTAGCACCATCTACGATTACCTGTCTAAATTGTTCAGGAATAGTTGGGGCATCTGTAGCCGCGCTAAGTGCGGTTGGCTTAGTAAACGCATCGTACTTTAGTGTGTAAGCTTTGTCTGGATATGGAAAAAGCCCGTAATTATTATCGGGCGTCCTAAAGACATATTCGGGCACACCCCCTACATCAGATGTGCTTTCTTGGTCAATGTATTTATCAATATATTCTTTGTAATCCAACTGGATAAGGCTGACACCTGAAGTACCCAAAGATGTATCTTTGTCTATGCGAAACGTAGAATAATCAACGTGATAAATGCTGGTTCCAACGGTGTAACGAGTGGTTCCTGCTACCAAAGCTTCGGTCTGTAGCGCATGGCTAAAAGACCAGCCAAACTCTCGTTGGAATATATAATTAATTGCGTCGTTTACAGCATTCTTACACTGTGTCTGAAATCCACGTGAAGCAGTAAAGTTCGATGAAGTCAGGGCCACTTCATTGAATCTAGCAAGAACTTCATTTGTAATGTCCAGATAAGTGTATGCCATAAGAACCCTGAGTTTAGGGACCGACCAACATAGCCGGTCCCTATTCTGTTAGTTACGCGTTGTCGCGAGCCACTTCAGCGGCAAGTTCCTGCGCACCGTTTACGTCTACGACGCAAGCGTATACACGAAGCTTACCAGTGGTAACGTCAGCAGATGATGCAATCAGCTTCACGTCAATCGTATCGGTGGTCGTTACGAACTGAGTGAAAGTTGACGCTGCACCTGTCATGGTGTCGTTGGCCTGACCATTAGTACCTTCTGCAAGGAAACCGGCGGAAGATACGTCACCACCATCAATGATATCATCGCCAGCCGCAAAGTCGATATCGACAGTCGGAGACGTGCCATCAAAGGCAGTCAGAACCTCTGCACCAGCAAACAGCACGAAGGTGTTTGCAGGGATTTCAAGCAGTTGGAAGATGTCGCCGTTGGTGCAGCTATAGTCAGTAATTTTACTGATGTCTAGGATTGCCTCAACCATGCGCATGTTCATGCCATCGCGGCTTGCCGGAAGCACGGCAATGGAGTCTGAATTTACGCCAGCAGTGGAGCTGGCGGTCATATCAAAAGTAGCCATTGATAACCTCCCTTAAGCAGCGTTGTACTTAGCAGTAACGATTGCTTCAGGGCGAAGAATCTTACGGCCGTACAGGTGCATACCGCGAACGATGTCCGCAAACGAATCTGGGTCACGGTAGGACTCAGTCTTCGTAATTTGCGATGCCGAAGCAACCGCAGATGAGTGACCAGCAACAATTACGCCGAAGTTGGAGTTCTGGTTAGCCGAACCGGTGGTTGAGGGACCAGTACCAACTGATGGCAGGTTGTTGGAAACGTACACGTCGAAGCCGTGCAGCTGGGTAACAGCGAGACCGCCTTGGATGCCCGAGCCACCGAAGTCTGCGTTCAGAAGACGTGAGTCTTCNTCCTTCAGAAGTTCGATGAATACTGGGTCAACGATGAGCCAACGNCCCTCGGTGTCAACAAACTGCTGGTCCAGCTTACGTGCCATACGAGCAATCACCATTAGAGGCGAAGCAGTTGCCGTAGGCAGGGCAGTTGCACCAGGCAGACGTGCTGCCAGAGGAATCGAGTGGTCACCGGCCGAAGAGGTGGTGATGTTACCGAAGCTATCCTTGCGAAGCTTCATGCTGGTCAGGAGTTCGTCCGAACCGGCAGTCGATACTGCTTTGGAACCGCTGACTACGTCGTTTGCGGTGCCAGCTGCAGTGCTAAGCGAGGATTGTTTGAAACCAGACAGGTAACCGAGAACCTCTTGGTCATGCTGGTCGCGGAGGCGATAACCTGCGCGGTCAGATGCCAGAGACTCAAAGTTAACGTGACTGTGAGCTTCTTCAATGTCATCTACTTTGAAAGCAAAGTAGTTGGCCTTGTCTACAACAAGGCTAAAGTCTTCGTCGTCGAGGTCTTGCGGAGTGATTTGGACACCACGCGCGTATTCCTTAACGGTAATCTCGGGTTCTTTGATGATACGAACGGTATCACCGAAGTTCGCGATTTCACCGAAGTAATCGGAATTCGTGATTGACTCAGCGACAGAAGTTTTACGGAAAGCTTGCTGGACTTTTTGGGAGTAAATTACCGGGGAGAAATTTCCGTTCGGTAGATTACCGTATCCAGCGGCAGTTTTAAAAGCCATCTTAAACTCCTAGATGAGGCTTGAAACACCGATTTTCTGAACACTGTAAAGGCCAGCTAGTCTAGGTAACTGCTAAAAGCAGGGCTAAACGTCACCTGGGTGGTTTAGAGAGGGAGAAAATCGTATGCCCCGCTACACTCGGGGCTACAATTTTAAACGAAAAAGTGCCTGAATCTTATGTGTAGGGCACGAGCGCGGGTTGCCGAATAGGGGCCGCAGTTATAGTTACTATATTTTTTACCACATTTTCAACGGTTTGTAAACAGTAATTTACTGACCACCGCGAGAAACATCGTAAATAAAGTTACCAGACTGAATAGCTTGCATGATTGCTTCTTCATTCTTGGCAAATTCTTGGGGACGCATCTTAGCTACGTCTGACTCTCGCCATTGATTGCTCTGCGCTTCTTTGGTATCAGCGACTGTGCTTTGACCACGAGACGAAACAGCTTGCGCCGCAGCTTTATCAGCTTTCTGCACACTCTCTTTTTTGTCTGCAATGTTACGGTCAACCTTATAGAGGTCAATTGCACGAGCAGCGGAGCGAGCGTCATTTTCATTTTCATATAGTGCCTGTTGAACCCATGTAGGCTGTTCTTGGACCCAGCCGTGGAATTCTTCATCATTCCGAATGTCATCAAAATCTGGGTGAAGTTGCAGAAGTTCTGCTTCTGCACGTTTGCGGTTAGCATCCGCCTCTCGTTCAGCAATAAGCTCAAGACGTTTTTCTATAGTAGAATCAAGCTCTTGTGCCTTCTTCGTAGCAATGCTTTCTACGATTTTAGCTACATCAGGATACTTCTGCGACCACTCGCTAATCTCTTCATCAGACTTGGGTAGTTGAATAGCTTCCTTAGTTGCCGTCGACAGCTGGGTTTCAAGAGCGCGAATCTGCTCTTTAAGTTGCTCTTCCTTTTGCTGTGAGTGACGACGGAGGTCTCCATACCTTTTCTTAAATGTCTTTTCTTCAGGAGCGAGACTCTCAGTCTCTGCCTTATCCTCTTCTTCTGCTTTCTGNTCNTGCANAAGTGAGCGCCGCTCTTCTTCCAGCTGTTGCAGTTCTGCTTCTTCGCTAGAACGGTCTTTCTTGTACTTAATCGGGGTTGTCTTAATATCTTGTTTTACAGCCATTGCTTCAGCCATAATGTACTCCTTGATGGGGCCACCAGTAGCCTTTCGGGGTGATGGGTAGCCGGACTACAGTTTACAATGATTATTTTTTGTAAACCATCTTTCCTACCAAATAGACGATAGGATGAATAATTTTGCACCAGACATTACCGACAAAGCTATCTTTAGCCCTGCCTTTTGTTAAAACATGTCTGAGGTGCTGTGTCCGCTTCTGTGCAAAGAACGCACCGACATTAGTTAGAATGCCGCTGTTCTGCATACCGCGAACATATGGTTTGAAGAGATAATGGTAGCCTACTTCGTGTAGTGGTGTCAAGTACTTTTTCTGATATGTGTCCCATATCTTCATTGTCCTAGCCCAATCCTCAAGCTGTGTTTGGCGATACATTTCTGTGCAGACAATTGACTTGCCGGGGTCGTCATCTTCCTTTTCAGGACCACTGGTTACAACTGTACCAGCGTTTGGTCCATCGCCGCCTTGTCTAACAGGATTGCCTTGACTATCGGTAACGGCAGTTGTGCGTCGAGCTGTCTCTTCGTCTGCTCCACGGTCACGTGCTTGCTTCCTAGCTTCAGCGTCAGCTACAGCTTTGTTAGCTCTGTATCTCTCAGCAGGTGTGGGATTAAAGGAATCATCAAAGTCTCCTGCTCTTGCTCGCTCCATAACTCTTTCACGTTCTTCACCGGCGGCTCGTTGTGCCGCAGCATTACGCTCTGCTACACGTTGCTCATCATAGAATCCGCTTTCGAAAGCTGCGGCTTCTTCATCAATACCTTCATCAATAATTCTGCGCCGTGCGTCCGGTGTCATAGACTGTTCAAGTTGGTTTCTCTTTATATCAAGGGCCAGTCGTGTTCCAGGTTGCATGTTGTCAATGCCTCCAAAGGAAACCTTAGAACCATCTGTTCGCTCAAAGCTTCCCGCCTTTCCTTCTCTCATCAACTCTAGCGCTTTCATTTGTTCAGCAATAGAAACAGGAGCCTGTCGATTACTAGGACGACCAAAAGCAAGCTCCGCTTGTGTATCAATGCCGGAGAATGTTTTATTTAGTTGCATTAGTTCTTCATTCGCCAGCTGAGTGACTGCCGTGAGTCCCGGCTGGTATCCTGCAGTCGGTCCACCAGTAACGGCACCTGACAAAGCACCGAAATATGATGGGTCAGGTGCACCAAGGGCTGTTGAAGCTACTGCACCGGTGGTGGGGGTAGTAGTAGTCGCCGTAGTGTCACTACCTGTCTGTCCTTGTGCCTCAGCGATAATCATAATCTCTGCCAAGGATTGACCAGTGTAATCAAGTCCAAGTCCCTCAGCCATGCCTTTGGCAGTGGTAGTTTCGTAATTCCTTTTCTTGTTACCCGTTATGTCAGAGAACATACCTTGGTCAGGTCTACTTCTAGCGTAATCCGCATCAATCAACGCTTGTGTATCCATAAGCTGTTGAATGAAAGCATTATTCTCAGGATTAGTACGGTCAGCTTTCATGGCCTCGTACGTGCTTTTGGCCATGACTGCTTTGCGTCCGGTGTTACGGTCGGTTAGCACTACTTGGTCACTTCCACCTAGCAGAGCGCCTAAGATACCAAACCCGCTTCCTTCACTGGATTGACGACTGAAGTCATATGACGTAGAGCCTACAAGTCTTCCGTCCTGCGATGTACCACCAAAGACTGCAGTGGCTCCTACAGGTTGCTCACCGGAATCGCTGGGGTCATCTTCTCGGGCACGCGGAGCGGCTGTCGGCGGTGCAACAGGTTCGCAGACTCCAGTATCCGCGTTCATCTTGTATCCCGGAGGACACGGGTCTGCCGGTGGGTCTGGGTCAGGGTCCGATGTGCCCGGGTCTTGTGACTGTGTGTATTGTCCTACGTTAGGCGCAACGATACTTGTTGTTTCAGTTGGAATAACTGGAGTGGGCTGTCTGCCTAAAGGTGTTGTCGAAGTAGCAGAGGTTGCTGGGACAGTGGGCGTTGTCTGATTATTAGGAGTTGTCACGAATCTGGCNGACGCAGCTTCAATATCTTTCAGACGTTGCATTTCTTCTGGGCTTCTAACTATTGGCGTCCGAGGTGGAGGATAAGCTCCCGGCAGCTGGCGACGAAGGTCGCCCGGTCCAATCATTCCCGGTCCAATTAGACCTGGATTTGGGGGGTTTAGAGGAAATCCACCAATGGGACTAAGAGGGGCACCTGCAAGCGAAACACCAGCTTGTGCCTTAACCAGTCCGCCATTATCGTCAATGGGGTCTGCTTTTTCTGCACCGCCGCTGACGTACTCAATCTGTCCGCTGTTCTCCATTTGCTGTAAGCCCATGAGAGCCTCACGACGCATACCTTCGTATGTGCCAAGACCGTGGAAGCGCACTACGTTAGCAGGGACAACGAGTTCGCCCTCGCTCAACAAAACAAGCTGGTCGTCGGCAACTTCTTCTTTCGTAGCGCCGGGCGGAGGATTGCCTTCGGCAGCTTCTTCATAGGAGGGGGTTGGCGCTCCGAGGCCAATCATGACAGCAAGACCCTCAGGTGCGTCATCTTTCATGCCGCCTTTTGCCATCATGGGTGGGGCCATTTGTTGTGCGGGTGCAGCCAAACCCCCAATCTGTGGTTGAGCCATAACAGGCGCAGGTTGGGGCGCAGGAGCCTGTTTCTTCTGCATTTCTTGTGCCACCTCTTGAACAGCACCGTCGCGTGGGTCTACCTCACCGGGGCGTGGTGCTTGCTGTTGAGGTGCTACTAATGGCTTAACAGCTGCGGGATTAGCCGCTTTTGGTCCGCCGCCTTGTGGGGCGGATGTTACCTGTGTCATCGGCAATATCGTCTGCCCTTGTTGTGCCATCATTACTCCTCCTGAGGCCTTGGCCTTATGCATCGTCATGTTATCGCTACGTTCTCGCGCCGCTTTTTCAGCTTCTTCGAACGTGCTATGTGTGCTCGTCGGCTTGATATCGTTTGCATCAAGCATCTTAATTAATTCGTTCTGACTGTACTGCCGTCCCCCATGAATAGTAGGGATGTTGATTATCTTGCCTTTGTATTTAAAAGTGTCAGACATTTCCGATACTCGCGAGCCGTCTTCCATCTCATAAACAGGACGTCCGTAGTTTGTAACGAGTCCAGTCTCTTTACCAACCTTATCGGCCATCTTCTGCTCGCTTA
>FUFK010077257.1_pt1 | contig 11105 bp, 10 predicted proteins | sample 1021851 | NCBI WGS metagenome assembly FUFK01 (sample SAMEA51879418, study PRJEB19060) | metagenome
CCACTGTCCACCATCTTGCACAGGTGCTTTTAAAAGATGAGTAATTAATCTGCTCTCATATGATTCATCTCTTGATTTGATAATATTCTCTAAAAAATANTTTGCTTTNTCTANCTTATCCCAAAACATGAAATAATTTTGTGANAACTCAAATGTATTTANTTCAAGGCTATCAACAACTTGNAAACGCATNAGATTTAATCCTGCAAATCCCCAACATCTACCTGATGCCATNTGGTTTGTTGCAGGTAGTTCTTTTTTTATTAGATTAGAAAAATTATGATTNATTTGACTAAANTTTTCCCAATTGAGTGCAACATTNGCTAAATCATTTTTAATTAATGCATTTCGTGAAGCTGTATTTTTATTATTTCTTAAAAATTTATTTTTGAAAGTTTTNATTGTTGATAGAGATATATTTTTTGCCATATTCTCTATTTAAAACTATTTCAGCTTAATTCAATTCTTAACTGTTTTTTTCTTTTTTTTGAGACCCATTTTAGCTTTTCTTTCATCAATTAACCTAATGGCATCTTCTAGTTTTAAGCTATCAATTGTTTGATCACCAAGAATTGATGCATTTATTTTTCCACATTTTACATATGGTCCAAATTTACCGTCATGAGCAGTAATATTTTTCTTTTCTGTTGGATGCTCACCAAATGTTTTTAACGTCGCATTCCCTCTCTGTGTAGGTTTAGCAATTAATTCAATGGCTCTTTCAAGTTCAATATCAAGAATGTTATCTGTTTTTTCGAGAGCTTTATATTTTTTATCATGCAAAATATATGGTCCATACATTCCAATACCNGCACTAACCGTTTTATTTGTTTCCGGATGAAATCCTAATTTACGTGGTAAGCCAAGTAGTTGGATTGCTGTGTTTAATCCTATTTCATCTGGTTCAAAATTTTTNGGAATAGAAACTCTTTTTGGTTTCTTTTCTTTTGTCCCTTCACCAACTTGCATATAAAATCCATAAGGACCTTTTCGAAGAGTAATCATTTCTCCTGTTTCAGGATAAATACCAATTTCTTTTGGTCCGCTAAGAGCAGCGCCATCTTTATCGTTTAATTGATTAAACTGAACTGTATATTTGCAATCAGGATAATTAGAGCAGCCAATAAATCCTCCAAACTTTCCAACTTTAATTCCTAATCTTCCATTATCACAGGTTGGACATTTCCTTTTTTCATCTGCTCCGTTTGGTGGAAAGAAATGCGGACCTAGTGCTTCATCTAACACATCAATGACTTCTCTGTTTGATTTGCCTACAGTTTCATCGCAAAGTTGTTTAAATGTTTCCCAAAATTTTCTCAGAACTTCTTTCCAATCAAGCTTACCATCAGAAATTTCATCAAGTTGATTTTCAAGATCAGCGGTAAAATCATATTCGACATATTGATTGAAATATTTCTCTAAAAATATCGATACTATTCTTCCTCTATCATGAGGATTAAAACGTTTTTTATCTAAAATTACATAATCTCTATCTTGTAGAACTTTAATAATAGAAGCATAAGTAGATGGTCTGCCAATACCAAGTTCTTCAAGTTTTTTAACTAAGCTTGCTTCGGTGTAACGAGGAGGAGGGGAGGTAAAATGTTGTGTCTTTTCAACTTCTTTNANATTTAAACTCTCTCCTTCACTCATGGCAGGAAGAATTGTTTCTTTTTCTTCATCTTTATCATCATCTTTAGCTTCTTGATAAACTTTGTACATTCCAGGAAACTTAATTGTTGATCCATTTGCTCGTAAAACAATTTTTTTATCTTCGTTTGTAATATCAACAGCTACTTGATCTAATACAGCACTTGCCATTTGTGAACTTACCGCTCTTTGCCANATAATTTCATATANCTTGTATTCTTCTAAAGTAATGTATTGCTTAATATCTTTTGGTGTTAGGTAAATATTTGTTGGNCTAATACANTCATGTGCTTCTTGGGCATTTTTNGCCTTNGATTTATAAACTCTTGGNGCTTCNGGTAAATAGTTTGCACCATAATTATCAGTAACAAAACCTCGAACTTGGTTAATNGCTTCTTTTGACATGANGACACTNTCTGTNCGCATATAAGTTATTAAGCCAGTTGTTTCTCCTTTAATNTCTGTTCCTTCATAAAGGCGTTGAGCTGTNCGCATTGTTTGNCTCGCNCTAAGACCAAGTTTACGACTAGANTCAATTTGCATTGTAGATGTAGTAAAAGCAGGNTAGGGATTTCTTCTAGCTTCTTTTTTNGTAATATTTCCAACAGTGAAAGTAGAATTTTTAATATCATTAAAAATTTTTGTCGCNTCACNCTCATTTTTAATATCAAGTTTATCTACTTTATTCCCNTCATANACTGTAAGTCTGGAATTAATAATTTTATCTTCTTTATTTCTAAACTCGCCTTGTAAAGACCAATATTCCTGTGGAATAAATTTTTCTATTTCAAGTTCTCTCTCACTAATTATTCTTAAGGCTACAGATTGAACTCTACCCGCTGATTTTGANCCTGGTAACTTTCTCCATAGCACTGGAGAAAGTGTAAAACCAACAAGAAAATCTAACGCTCTTCTTGCAAGATAAGCATTTACTAAATTTTCATCTATTTCTCTTGGCTCTTTAAGACTATCAAGAACTGCATTTTTTGTAATTTCATTAAATGTAACACGGTGAATATTTAATTTTGAAAGTGATGAATTATCTCTAAGTAGTTTTTCTACATGCCAAGCTATGGCTTCACCTTCACGGTCGGGGTCAGTGGCTAGATATAAATTTTCAGATTTTTTTGCTGCATCTGTTATTTCNTTTATCACTTTTTTTCCACGATCACTGGTTTCCCATTTCATTTGGAAATCATTTTCAGTATCTATCGCATCATTTTTTGCTGATAAATCTCGNACATGNCCNACACTTGCGAGAACTTTGAAGTCAGAGCCTAAATATTTATTAATAGACTTTGCCTTTGATGGTGATTCAACAATTAATACATTCATAAATTTTGGCCCCAAATTTCAGTTTAAAGATAATTCGTCAAGAAATTTTAAAAAAAAGTATATTTTTACTTGGATAATTTAATTTTACTTTCAGTTTTGTTTATGAGTCTTTTAATGTTTTCTGTGTGTTTAAGATAAATAATTAAAGTTAAATAAATAAAGAAAATTAGAATATAAAAATTAAAATTAATAAAAATATAATAAGCTGGAGCTACTAAAATTCCAATTAAAGATCCAAGAGAAGAGTATTTACTTACAAAAGCAGTAACAAGCCATACTAATAAAAATAAAAGTGCAATGTAAGGATTAAGACCAAATAAGAAACCAATATACGTTGCAACACCTTTTCCACCTTTAAATTTCAACCAGACAGGATAGATGTGACCTAATATGGCAAAGTGACAGAGAAGTATTTTATTCAATAAAGAAATATCTTGAAAATACATTTGTAAAATGAGGAACGGAAGAAAGCCTTTAAAAATATCAAAACAAAGAACAATGAATGCTACAAATTTATTTCCTGTTCTTAAAACATTTGTTGCACCTACATTTCCAGAACCAACCTTTCTAATATCTCCCAAGCCAAATAATTTTGTAAAAATCAATGCAAAGGGTAATGATCCTATTACATAAAACAATATGATTAATGATAAACTACTTACTAAAGTCATCTCTGTTTTTAATAATTAAGTCTAAGCATGCCATTCGTACTGCAACACCCATAGCGACCTGTTCTTGTATTAAGCTCCTCGTGACGTCATCGGCAAGTTTGGAGTCTATTTCTACACCACGGTTCATTGGACCTGGATGCATAACGAAAGCATTTTTTTTTGCATATTTAAGTTTATTGTAATCTAAACCATACTTTTTAAAATAAGTCTTTTGATTTGGCATTATTTTCCCAACTATTCTTTCTTTTTGAATACGTAGCATCATAACAATATCACAATTCTGTAATCCCTTTTTCATTTCTGTATAAACGTTCACAGGTAGTTTATTTAAACTTTTTGGTAACCATTCTTTAGGCCCAATAACATTTATTTTTGCACCTAACTTTGATAGTATGATTATGTTTGATCGAGCAACACGGCTATGTAAAATATCCCCGCATATAGCAATTTTTAATTTTGCAAAATTTTCAAATTTATTTTTTATAGTAAGTGCATCTAATAACGCTTGTGTGGGATGCTCATGACTACCATCACCAGCGTTAATTACAGACGCATCTACTGTTTCTGAAATTTTTTTACTAATTCCTTCCTCTGGATGTCTGACAATTAAAACGTCAGGATTCATTGAATTAATAGTAGTCATAGTATCGAGTAAGGTCTCACCTTTATTAATAGAACTATCTTTTACCACTACATTAATGAGATCTGCTCCTAGCCTTTTAGCAGCAACTTCAAAACTTGTTCTTGTTCTTGTTGAATCTTCAAAAAAAAGATTAAATATTGTTCTTCCTTCTAAAACATTAATTTTTTTAATTTTCCTTTTATTAAAAGTTATATATTTTTTAGATTCATCTAAGATGTGCTCAATTTCTTTCTTGGTTAAATCAGCTGTTTCTACTAAATGAATTTTTTTAAAAATATTTTTACTTCTTTTTAATTTGATATTTGTTTTTGAAGAAATTGATGAATAATATTTTAAAGCTATTTTTTCTGCATCTTTAAGAATTTTTGAACCTGTAGATGATCTGATTGCTTTTAATTTTGGCATTTTCACTTTCATTTGCCAATATTTTGAATTTTCTCTTTTATATAATTTTATGTGTCCTGATTTAAGTAGCTTTGAATTCATATGTGTCAATAATGTGTAAGTATGTGTAAACTAATTTATTAATTATTTCTATATCTATCTAAATATCCTTGTAAGATATAAGCAGCCGATTGTTGATCAAGTTTACTTTTTATCTTTGTTTTACTTAAATCGGCTTTTCTCATTTCTTTAAAGATTACATCTGATGAAAATCTTTCATCCCAAAGAGCTGTAGGTTTCTTAAAAAAGGTTTGAAGATTAATATTAAAATCTCTTACTAATTGGCTTTGTTTGTTTTCACTATTATCCAGGCTAATCGGCAGACCAAGAATAAATCCACCAATTTCATACTCTTTCAAAATATCTTTCATGATAATTAAATCTTTATTAGTTCCTTTTCTTTGGATAATTGAAAGAGGTGTAGCGATTATTTTTGATCTATCGCTTACTGCAACACCAATCGTTTTAGTTCCTAGGTCTAGACCTACAAGTATTTGTGATGTATTAAGGCCATCGATTAAATTATTTTGATCATTCATATAATGGAGCTCATAAATTGAAGATTGATAAAAATACAATAAATAAAATTGCTCGTCTATCTAGAATAAAGTTAGATGATAAAGAATCTGAAGATTATATTAAGGATCTTAATTCCATTTTAGACTGGGTAGAGCAGTTAAATGAAGTAAATACTGAAAATGTAGAACCGTTAAGTAACATATCATCATCAATTTTACCTAAAAGAGAAGATGTATCTAATGATACTAATTCTAGTGAGGAAATTCTTGAAAATGCTCCTGATAAACTCGAAGGTTTTTTTGCAGTACCAAAGGTGGTAGAATAATGTCTAAATCATCTTTGAAACAAACGTTAAAAGATCTCGATACAAAAAAAATATCAATAAGAGAATTAAATCAGGATTATTTAAAAAGAATTAAGGAAAATGAAAACTTAAATGTTTTTATTCATTTTAGTGAAGAGAATGTTTTAAAGCAGATAGATAACTTAGAGAAAGATAATTCAGCAAAAAAATTAAAAGGTATTCCGATTGCAATCAAGGATCTATTTTGTACTAAAAGTATGCCTACAACTGCAGCTTCAAAGATTTTAGAAAATTTTAATCCAACTTATGAATCATTTGTTACTCAAAAATTATTAGATGAAGGATCTATTTTTGTTGGTAAAACAAATCTAGATGAGTTTGCTATGGGCTCAGCTACTAATACAAGTTTTTTTGGAAATACAATTAATCCCCTATCAAAAGAGAATGAGCCTTTAGCTCCTGGTGGATCTTCTGGTGGTTCCGCAGCCGCAGTTGCTGCAGATTTATGTTTAGGGGCAACTGGAACAGATACAGGCGGATCAATAAGACAGCCAGCTAGCTTTTGTGGTGTTGTTGGTATCAAACCAACATATGGTTTATGTTCACGATGGGGTATAGCTGCATTTGCATCTAGTTTGGATCAAGCAGGAATTTTTTCTCATAATGTTGAAGATGCATCAATATTATTACAATCAATCGCTGGGTTTGATCAAAGAGATAGTACAAGTGCTAAAGTAGATATTCCAAATTATTTTGAAAATTTAGATGATGATCTAAATGGGAAAACTGTTGGTATACCAAAAGAGTATTCTATTGATGGTACACCAATGGAAATAAGTCAGATATGGGAAGATGCTATCAAGGTTTTAGAAAAAAAAGGTGTTAAAATTAAAAATATTTCACTTCCTCATACTAAATATGCACTTCCTACTTATTATATAATTGCTCCTGCTGAAGCTTCCTCAAATTTAGCTCGTTATGATGGAGTAAAATATGGTTTTAGATCTGATGAAATTAATTCTCTTGATGAAATGTATGAAAATACAAGAGCTCAAGGTTTTGGAAGAGAAGTAAAAAGAAGAATTTTAATAGGAACATACGTATTATCTGCAGGCTATTATGATGCATATTATCTTAAGGCACAAAAAGTAAGAAAATTAATTGCTGATGATTTTAATAAAGCTTTTAAAGANTGTGATTTTATAGTTACTCCTACTGCACCAAGTGCTGCATTTCCCTTAAATGAAAAACAAAATGATCCTATCAAAATGTATTTAAATGATGTGTTTACGGTTCCTGCTTCTTTAGCTGGCCTACCAGGTATTTCCATTCCCTTTGGGAAAGATAAAAATAATTTACCACTAGGTATTCAAATATTAGGAAAACACTTTGATGAACAACAAGTTTTTAATGCCGCTGTATCTCTAGAAAGATCATATGAATAATTTAATAAAAGGTGAAAAGTATGATTGGGAAATGGTAATAGGTCTTGAAATACATGCTCAGGTAAAATCCAATTCCAAATTATTTTCTTCATCATCAACAAAATTTGGTTCATCACCAAATAGCCAAGTATCTTTAGTTGATGCTGCTATGCCAGGAATGTTACCAGTAATTAATAAGTACTGTGTAGAGCAAGCAGTAAAAACTGGAGTTGGTTTAAATGCTAAAATTAATAATTATTCAGTCTTTGATAGAAAAAATTACTTTTATGCTGATCTTCCACAAGGATATCAAATTAGTCAGTACAAATATCCAATTGTAGGAGAAGGAAAAGTTACAATTGATTTTAAAGATGGAACATCGAAAGATATTAGAATTGTAAGATTACATTTAGAACAAGATGCTGGTAAAAGTTTACACGATCAAAATCCTTCAAAAACATATGTAGATCTTAATAGATCTGGTGTTGCTTTAATGGAAATTGTTAGTGAGCCTGACATTAGAACGCCTGATGAAGCTGGAATGTATATATCCAAAATCAGATCAATTTTAATGTATTTAGATACATGTGATGGAAATATGCAAGAGGGNTCNTTAAGAGCAGATGTAAATATTTCAGTAAGAAAACCTGGAGATGAATATGGAACTCGATGTGAAATTAAAAACTTAAACTCTATAAAGTTTATTAAGCAGGCTATTAATTATGAAGCAAAAAGACAAATAGAAATATTGGAGTCTGGCGGTTCTATTGAACAAAANACAATGCTCTTTAATACATCTACTGGNAANACTAGACCNATGAGAAATAAAGAAGAAGCTCATGANTATAGATACTTTCCTGATCCAGATTTATTACCNCTAGAAATTTCTNAAGANGAAATAGGAAAAATTAAATCATCAATACCAGAGCTTCCAGATGAGCTTAAGAATAAATTTATTGAGACTTATAAATTGTCTAATTATGATGCCTCAGTATTAACTGCAGAGAAACAAACATCTGATTATTTTAATGAAACAATTAATTCAGATCCAGAATTAAAAAATCATGCAAAAATAGTTGTAAATTGGATTACGTCTGAATTGTTTTCATTATTAAACAAAAATAATCAAGATTTAAATAACTCTCCAGTATCACCTGAAAACTTAGGACAACTTATAAAGTTAATTTCTACAAATGAAATTTCTGGCAAAATTGCAAAAGATGTATTGGAAGATATGTTTTCTTCAGGAAAAACAGCTAGACAAATCGTAGATGAAAAGGGTTTGCAACAAGTTACAGATCAGGGTGAAATAGCAAAAGTTATTGATGAGGTCATTGCAGAAAATCCAAAAATGGTCGAACAGTATCTAGCAGGTAAAGATAAGTTATTAGGTTTCTTTGTTGGCCAAGCTATGAAATTAACTAAAGGAAAAGCTAATCCAAAAATGTTAAATGATATTTTAAAACAAAAATTAAATAAAAAAAATTAAACGTAAAGAATAGCATCTATAAGCAACAATTATAAATGTTAAAACTATCCAAATAATACTTCCTTTGTAATTTTCTGCTGCTCTCCAAATTCCAATAGAAATAAATATTGTCCAAATAAAAATAAAAATTTTTGAGATTAGCGCAAGATTAGTAAAATCTAAAAATGGTATTTGGGAAACAGAGCTATCTGTATTAAAAAAATAAATTTCAAGATTAAATATAATAAGCAAAACAATACCATTTAGTAGTTCACCAACTAACCAATAGGATTTCCAGAGTTTTATTTTTCCTTCAAAAAAATCTTTTATTATATTTGTATTAGTCATTTTTATTTATCTTTAATATTATAATTATTCATAAAATTTTTAATAGCAATTCAACACTCTTAAATCATTTATTGGGTGTTTTTAATGTATAAGAAGTCCACAAAGAATGCCATTTAGCATAATTATCTTTTTTCTTATTACTGCCTTCAATTATAACAACACTTTCAATTAGATATTTTGTGTTTTCTTTAAATAAGTAATCAAAATATCCACCCTTGTTTGTTCTGACATATTCTTTTCTAAAATAACCATTATTTAAACTCATAATAGAAACCTTATGATCAGCTAGTATTTTATTTTTATATTCTAATAGAATTCTTTTACTTTCATTTAAATTTTTAAGAGGATTGTCTAAAAAAATTAATTCAAAGTCCATATTTGTATCGATATCTTTACCATCAAAATTTTCCACGCTAATTAATGACTTTGCATATCTTTTATAACTTTCAAAAAAATTTTCTGGATAGTTATTTTCTCTATGTTTTTGAGCTAAATTTGGATATCCTTTCTCTCTTGTGAAAATTTCAAATTTTACTAATTTTTCATATTCAACATATTTAGTAACTGATTCAATTTGTATTACATTTAATCCTTTGAACGTTTTTTTAATATTAAGAGCTGGAATATCACCTAATCTACCTTTAATTTTTAATTTATTATCTTCAGCATNCAGGAATGCAATTTTAAAATATTCTTTTGTAAATGGTATTGGTGATCCTTCAAAATTTTCTCCTANAAAGATATTNGCCACAGCTTTTTCATTATTTGATAAGTGATAATTTTTTGGATCAATCCAAAATTCATGAGATAAAGAGATTTTTGTTATTGAAGTTAAGATAATAATAAATATTAATCTTTTTAAAGTAAATTTCATCATGTTCTCTTATATAAAAATTATAAAGTTATATCTATTTTTAATTCTAGTATGTTTTTTAAATTTATTTTCAACATCTTCTATTAGTCATGAAATCAAGCCATCTATTGCAGATTTTACTTATNATGAAAGTTATTTGAATTTTAAAATAAGATTAAACGCTGAATTGATATTATCTAATATTGATGCATCTACTGTTTCTAATACAGACTCTTCATCACTAAGTGAAATTTATGATAAATTTAGAATTTTAAGCANAAAAGACCTTGAAGAAATGTTTCAAAATTCTTGGAGTGAAATAAGTTCTAATATTGATATTAAAATTAATAATGAAACAAAGAAAATAAATTTAATTAAAACTGAAGTTGAAGATATAAAAAATTTTGAAATAAGTAGAGATACGCATGTTTATTTTANAGTTTTATTGGATGAAAATTCTGAACAATTTACATTTAGATGGGTTAAAAACTACGGCCCAATTATTCTAAGAGAGAATAATAATAACAAATTAGAAGATGAATTAGTTACAGAATATTTGCAATCAGGAATTGAATCAAGTCAATTTTCGTTTAAGGAAAATAATTTTAGTAAAACATTTAATAGCTTCACAAAATTTTTTGTATTAGGAATTCAACATATAATTCCAAAAGGATTAGATCATATTTTATTNATATTTGGACTTTTTTTATTTTCATCATCTTTAAAAAAATTAATTTCTCAAATAACTATNTTTACTATTGCTCATTCAATTACCCTTATATTTGTTTCTTTATCTTTAATGAGAATCAATCCTCAAATTGTTGAACCTATCATTGCACTTTCTATAGTTTATATCGGATTAGAAAATATTTTTAAAAAATATATAAAAGAATATTTAAGATATGTTGTAATCTTATTTTTTGGATTACTTCATGGTTTAGGATTTGCATTAGTTTTGAGTGATATAGGTTATAGGAGTACAGACTTATTTATAAATCTTGTATCTTTTAATATTGGTATTGAAGTAGCGCAAATATCTATAGTATTGGTTTTATATCTATTGATTGCTTTAAATTTTGCAAAAAATAAAAATTACAGAATCTTATTTCAAGTTCCATCTTCTATATTAATTTCTAGTATTGGGTTATATTGGTTTTTTGAAAGAATTAATTTTANTTNATCAATTTCGTACCACCTACGTACCACTTTGANTCAAAATTTGATCAATTAATTAGTGTAATCCTACTTTGTTTTATGTTAAATAATATTTTATAGAAGAGGGTAAAACTAGTTTTTACTTGATTTTTTTTAAGTTAGAAAGGTCAACTTTGAANGAACAACAACAGGAGAGATGGGTGAGTGGCTTAAACCACAGGTTTGCTAAACCTGCGAAGGAAGTAATTCCTTCCGAGGGTTCGAATCCCTCTCTCTCCGCCATATATAAAT
>FUFK010065602.1_pt1 | contig 11100 bp, 17 predicted proteins | sample 1021851 | NCBI WGS metagenome assembly FUFK01 (sample SAMEA51879418, study PRJEB19060) | metagenome
ACTGATGAAGATGAAGTACCTGAAGATGTAGAACCTATTGTAGAAAAAGGTGATATATGGCAGTTAGGTAATCATAGGTTGATGTGTGGAGATAGTACAAATATAACTGATTTAGATAAACTTTTAAATAAAATAAAAGCAGATTTGGTTTTTACTGATCCACCTTATGGTTTAGATTATAGTGGAGGTAGAACACAAGTTGTAAAAAAGAAAACTTACGGAAAATTATTAAACGACAATTTAAAAGATAAAGATTTAGGATCATTAATACAATTTATATTTAGTTATATAAAAAAAGAAGCTGACGTTTACGTTTGTGTTTCTCCATTATTTCAAAAACCATTTTTAGATATGATAAACGAGTTAGGTAAGAAAGTTGATGCTGTAATTGTATGGGATAAAAAAAATGCTGGTTTAGGTTATATGAAATATAGAAGACAATGTGAATTTATTTTATATGTAAATGGCAAATCATTCAAAAAAGGTGATAAGTCTGATTTTGATTTATGGTCTATTAGTAAAGATAATACCAAAGAATATAAACACGGAACACAAAAACCAATAGAATTAATAGAAAGAGCAATTAATAATAGTAGTAAATCAGAAGATATAGTTTTAGATTTATTTGGTGGTTCTGGTAGTACATTGTTAGCGTGTGAGAAAACTAATAGAATAAATTATAGTATGGAGTTAGATAAAAAATACTGTGATGTAATTATAAAAAGATGGGAAAATTTTACGGGTAAAAAAGCAGAGAGGATTGAGAATGGTTTATCCAACTAAGAAAACACCGCAAATGTTAAATAAAATATGCGAACAGATAGCGTTAGGAAAATCTTTACGTTCTATCTGTAAAGATAAAGAAATGCCATCGTTAAAAAGCGTTGTTAAATGGCTTAACGAAGATAAAAACTTTCAAGATAAATACTCTGTTGCTAGAGAAAACAGAGGTGATTTATACGGAGAGATGATTAACGATATAGCGTTAGAAGTCTTAACGGGTAAGATAGACTGGCAAAGAGCAAGGGTTACGATAGATGCACTCAAATGGACAAGTGCGAGAATGTCTCCGAAAAAGTATGGTGATAGGCAAGATATAACAGTAAAACAAACAAGTTATGTACAAGAATTAGCTAAAGTTCAAGATATAATTAAGGAACGAATGGAACAAAAAAACCTAGAGAAATCAAGGAGCAATGTTGTTTCGCTAGGGAAGAAGTAGGGGAAAACCTCTCTACAAGGGTGTTCAGTACACGCGTAAACCTTAAAAAATCAGCAAATCGTACAGTATTCGGTTACATAAACCAACTACAAGTTAATTAAATCAATGACTTACAAAGATTTATACACTAGATAGTTTAATTATGGGGGTTTTCACCTCGTTTTCATAAACCCCCACCACATAAATTTGACCGCCCGCAGATATATATAGGTATATCTCCCTCATATTACGGACACCTAACCACCCCCCCTTGTTTTTTAGAACAGCCAATAGGATTCTATGCAAAATTCCGATGTAATTACTAAACTCGCATTAGACCCCACCCTTTATGTGGAAACGATGCTTAACGTCACCCCCGAAGATTGGCAAAAAGATGTTTTGGAGTCTTTGCTAACTTATGACAAGATTTCTATTAAATCAGGTCACGGCACGGGTAAGACGGCGTTACTGAGTTGGATCATTTTATGGTGGCTGAGTTGTCGCCTTCCGTGTAAAATTGCTATTACAGCAAACACGTCAAACCAGCTTAGTGATATTTTGTGGAGTGAGATTGGTAAGTGGCATCGTAATTTGCCACAAGGCTTTAAGGATTTATTTGAATTTAAGTCGGATAAGATTAATTTAGTCGGTGTTAAGGATAGTTTTGCGGTGGCAAGAACGGCAAGACGTGAACAGCCTGAAGCCCTTCAGGGCTTTCATTCACCCAATATGTTATTTATAGCGGATGAGGCATCAGGTATTGATGATTTGATATTTCAGGTAGCTGAAGGGTCATTAAGTACCCCCAACGCTAAAGTNTTATTAACGGGTAACCCTACTCGTTCTAGTGGTTATTTTTTTGATACGTTTCATACGATGTCGCATCGCTGGAAAAATTTTACTGTATCGTGCCACGATTCACAGCAAGTGAATCAGGGGTTCATTGAGGATATGAAAACCAAATATGGCGAGGATAGTAATGTGTATCGTATTCGTGTATTAGGTGAATTTCCTGATAACTCGGATGATTCAATTATTCCGCTTCATTTAATTAGTGAAAGTATTAAGCGTGATATTGAACCCAGCACGGATGACGTGGTTTGGGGTTTAGATGTGGCGAGGTTTGGTAATGATAAAACAGCTTTAGCTAAACGACAAGGCAATACGTTATTAGAAAAGGTAAAAACATGGCAAGGTAAAGACTTAATGGAAACTGTTGGTCTTGTTGTTACTGAATATGAAGCGTTGCCGTATTCTAAACGTCCAACGGAGATATTGGTGGATTCCATTGGTATTGGTGCGGGTGTAGCGGATAGATTACAAGAATTAGTAGATTGTCAGGTTACGCCAGTTAATGTAGCTGAGTTACCGGGTTTACAAGAAAAGTATTTACGTCTTAGAGATGAGTTATGGTTTTTAGCCCGTGAGTGGTTTGAAAGTCGTGATGTAAAGATACCTGAAGATGAACATTTAATAGCGGAGTTAGTAACCCCTCGTTATTCGTTTATGTCCAATGGTAAGATTAAGGTTGAATCAAAAGAGCAAATGAAAAAAAGAGGGCATCAATCACCTGATTTAGCTGATGCTTTTTGTCTTACGTTTGGTAGTAAAGGTGCTTTTGCTAATGTTAATCGCAATTACAAATGGAATAAGCCCATTGAAAGGGATTATAAATGGATCGTATAGACCAAGACGAACAAATTGAACTTTCGCCATTGATTGTAATTGTTGAATATTTAATAGAAATAAAAAAAATAAACCCACAAATATCGTGGGAAGATTTGATGTATAACTGTATTTTTGCGGGGGCGTATATGGCGAAATACAGTAAAATGAAAAAGGATGAATATTTAAAGGTATTACGAGGCATTAAGATTGTGGACGAAGATATAGCTGATTATCAAGTGGGCGAGGCATAAATGGCAACCTACAAAGGCAGAAAAGTAACATTAAACAAACCGACTCGTATTAGTAAAGGCCAGACGAGTTTTGGTAGAAAAAAATTTCAAGTTTTTGTGAAAAACAAAAACGACAATGTGGTGCGAGTTACGTTTGGTGATCCAAATATGAAGATTCGCAAAAACGAACCGGGTCGCAGAAAAAGTTTCAGAGCAAGACACAAATGTGATACGGCAAAAGATAAAACCTCAGCCCGTTATTGGAGTTGTAAGAAATGGTAAAAACGAAATCAATATCAGCCCCACGTGGGTATCATTTTATGAAAAAGGGTAGTGGTTATACCCTAATGAAAAACCCTACGGGTGGTTTTAAACCACATAAAGGGGCAAGTAAAAAAGCAACATTTAAAATTCAAAAAGTACATAAATGACCAAAAAAAAAAAATCCACAAAAAAGAAAAANGCTGTACCCACTAACCCNTCGCTATATGCANGNGTNAANGCAGAGGCAAAACGTAANTTTGATGTATATCCNTCNGCTTATGCAAATGGNTGGTTAGTTNGNACNTANAAAAANCGTGGTGGNAAATATAGGACTGCNTAATGGCAAANCCTAAAGGTGGTCTTACTGCNTGGTTNGGTAANGGNAAAAAAGGTAATTGGGTAGATATATCCGCACCTAAGAAAAAAGGCAAGTATCAACCTTGTGGACGTAAGTCAGCAAAAAGTTCTAAGCGTGGTTATCCGAAATGTGTTCCGTTAGCTACTGCTAAGAAAATGACTAAGGCACAAATTAAATCAGCGGTTACTCGTAAAAGAGCAAACCCTAAAAGCAAAGTATCAACATTTANAAAAAGGAGAAAATAATGTATCACGGAAATAAAAAAATGAAAAAAACTTCAAAAAAAAAGAAGAAAAAATAAACGAATTTAAGAACCTAACAATTAATGGCTATTCGCCAAATATTTATAAACAAGAAAAGAATTAATTATGCCAAAGATGGAAGAATCTCAACTCAAGGCGATTTTAAAAAACGAAGTTGAAGATGCTCTAAATTATTACGATACAGACTTGTCTAGTTTCCGTATTGATGTNCAGGATTANTANAANTCNGNNCCATTNGGNAACGAACAAGAGGGNAAGTCAAAAGTAGTAACTTCAGATGTACAAGAGGTTATTGAACAGATCATGCCATCTGTTATGCGAATTTTTACATCAAGTAAAGATTATGTAAAATTTTTACCTCGCCAAGCTGAAGATGTTATGGGTGCAGAACAAGCCTCGCATTATGCTAATTATGTTATAGAGCAAAACAGTGGCTTTTCGTTATTTCATAATTGGTTTAAATCAGCCATGTTGTTTAAACTGGGTGTTGTAAAATATTACTGGGAAGAATCAGAAAATGTTACTGAAGAATCGTACAATAATTTAACTTTAGATGAATTAACTATTTTAACAGCAGATGACAATATTGAAATCATTGAACAAGATTCACGCCCAATAAATGAAGATGCAGAAGAGCAAACAGATGAAATGGGTAACGTCATACCCATTCCTATGGTCTATGATGTTAAAATCAAGCGNAAGAAAACATCTGGCGAAATTAAAATAATTAATATACCTGAAGAAGAATTTTTNATTCCTCGTCATTGTAAATCATTNTCTGATGCNNNATTNGTNTGNCANAGNNGNGAAATGACNGTCGGTGAATTAGTGGCTATGGGNTATGATTTCGACACTGTATTACAATATGCTGGNACGGGAGAAGAGTTAGATCAGGAAGAAGANAAACTGAATAGGTTTGANGATATTGATGGCGGTACTGTTGACAATGATTCNTTAGATGATTCTAGNNNNAAAGTTNTATANCANGAAATGTANATNANAGTNGATNTNGATGGNGATNNNATNNCTGAGTTAAGACGTATTTGTGCAATNGGTGGATCGTATGAAATATTNNANAACGAAGTATTTGATCATNTNCCNTTNGCNNNTTGCAGTCCAATTCTAATGCCTCATAGATTAATNGGTCAATCTGTGGCTGAAAGTCTAATGGATATTCAGTTAATTAAATCAACTGTACTAAGACAGATTTTAGATAATTTATANCTATCAAATAACACTAGGNTGGTAGTNCAAGATGGTGCTGTNAANATTGATGATGTCCTGAATAACGAGGCNGGAGGTATAATACGAAGTAAGAATATTGGTGCTGTTCAACCTTTATCAACTCCGTTAGTAGCNAATCAAGCATTTCCAATGTTGGATTATTTGGACACCTTAAAAGAGGCACGTACAGGATTAAACAAAGCATCAATGGGTTTAGACCCACAAGTTTTACAAAGTACAACTGCGAGTGCAGTGAACCAAATTGTATCTGCTAGTCAGGGTAAAATTGAATTAATTGCACGTGTATTTGCTGAAACGGGCGTTAAGGATTTGATGTTGGGTATTTTACATCTAGCAACTAAGCATGGTACTCAGCAACAAATGGTTCGTTTAAATAATAAATTTATTCCTGTTGANCCTCGCCAATGGAAAAACAATTATGACATTCAAGTCAATGTCGGTTTAGGTACNGGACAAGCTACTGATAAGATAACAGTATTACAACGTGTGGCTGAAGTACAATCACAAATATTGACAACTTTGGGTATGCAAAATCCATTAACTAATTTAACACAGCTACGAGAAACCTATGCCAAGATATTAGAACTATCTGGGTTTAAAAATGTAAATGAATTTTTCCTTGATCCATCTCAACAACCACCAATACCTCCACAGCCAAGTGAGGCAGAGGAAGAGGTGAATGTTGATAGAATGAAAGCTGAGGCAGAAATAGCCCTCAAGCAGAAAAAATTAGAATCAGATATTCAAATAGCCAGAGAAAAATTAATGGCAGATATTGAATTAAAACGTCAGGAACTAAACGCTGAACTTCAATTAAGAGGACAAGCCCAAGTTCTAGGCAACAAAGAAGTAAGTCAAAATTTATAGGAGATAATTATGGGTAACATTCTAGAAAAATTATTAAGTGGTGGCATGGGAGGATTTCTCGGTGGCTTTGGTGATGCTATTACAGGATTACCCGCAAGTCAACTACTTGGCATTCAAGATTCACCAACTGCTGGTTTAGGAAAACTATTAGGTGGTGGCTTACTTGGTGATTTTTCAGGAGTGGGGCGTTCCGCTATGTTGGGTGGAGGTATGGCTCAATCACCTCAACAATTAAATCAACAAGGTATGCAAATGAATCAAATGATGGCTGAACCACCTCAGTTTGCATTTCCACAATTACCACCAATGATGATGAATAACCAACAAATGTTACAACCTTTAAATACACAAATTGACCCTCGTACAATTATGGGTGGTCTACTTGCACCTAGAAACTACAATATAATTTAATGCAAAATGATGATGATNTGGATTTACGCCAAAGAATGGCTCAAGGAAATCAAGCAAAAGATTTGCTGGAAAATCCAATTTTTAAAAAAGTTTATAGAATCCTTGAGGAACGATATGTATCAGGTTTCTCAGAAAGTAAGCCGGAAGATAAGGACGTTCGTGAGCGTTCTTATTTCTTACTACAATCTTTGCGTAAGGTACGTGAAGAAATGCAAATTCTGGTAAGCGACTCAAAACTCGCTAAAGAAAAACTAGATAATTTGCATAAACGAAAATTTTTTTAACAAAAGGAATGAATTATGGAAAACACCAATCCTGAAACAGGAAGTGAACCTAACAATACTTTTAGTCGACAACAAGCTGTCGATTACCTCTTGAAAGCTAATGAGCCGAAAACGGACAACTCAGATGCCGAACAAGAATCAAATAATCTTGACCAAAGTGGTCAGGAACAACAAGTAGAAGAAACCACAACACCTGAAACTGATGTTGAACTGGAAAGTGATACTGAGGTAGAAAGTGATGAGGTAGATTATACTGAATCAGAAAACGTTGAGGATANTCAAGAAGAGGTTTCAACAGAACCAGAAATGTACACTGTTCGAGTTAATGGTGAAAACGTTGATGTAACTCTGGAAGAACTTCAGAATGGATATTCAAGAACGGCTGACTATACAAAAAAAAGCCAAACTTTGGCTGAACAAAGAAAACAGTTTGAACAACAAGCACAACAGATTCAAGCTGAACGTCAAGCACTTGCTGAAAATCTTAAAGCAGTNGAACAGTTTTTAAGCAATCCTGTTCCAGAACCNGATGCTAATTTAATNAATAGTGATCCATCTGAATATTTACGTCAGAAAGATGCTTTTGAAAAACATCAGGCAACTGTAAAAGCTGTAAAAGATGAACAGCTAAGAATACAAACACAACAACAACAAGATTTAGTTCAACAATATACGAAAAATCTTGAGGTTGAAAAAACCAGACTTATGGAACGTATTCCAGAATGGCGAAATAGTGATGTGGCAACAAAAGAAAAACAAAACATTACTAATTATGCGAGAAAACTTGGGTTTACTGATAACGAGTTAAGCCAAGCCTCTGATAGTAGAGCCATTCAGATTTTACGAAAAGCATGGTTGTATGACAATCTTATGGCTAAAAATCAAGTAGCCAAAAAGAAAGTTACTAAAGCCCCTAAAATGGCTAAAGGCAACGTGCCAACTTCTAAGTCTGAAACTAAAGCTAGACGTAACAAACAATTATTTGATCGCTTGAAAAAAAGTGGCAAAAGAGAAGATGCAGTAAATTTTTTACTAGCNCANAAACAACAATAACAACATTAACTTTTAAGGAGTAATTTAAAATGGCAACATTTACCTCAAGTTCAGCGATTGGTGAAAGAGAAGATTTGTCTGATGTGATCACGAGAATCGATCCATCGGAAACCCCTCTTTTTTCCAATATGAATAAAATCGCAACTAAAGCGATAACTTACGAATGGCAAACTCAAGAGTTGGCTAGTGCAAGTGCATCTAACCATGCTAATGAGGGTGCTGATTACAGTTATGTTAACCCAACCGCTACTGTAAGAAATTCTCAGCACCATCAAATCTTTGTACAAGCTGGTGCTGTTTCTAAAACACTAGANGTAGTTGACAAAGCTGGTCGTGANAGAGAAACNGCNTACGTCAAAGTTTTAAAAGGGATTGAACAAAGACGAGATATNGAGAAATCATTATGNTCGTCAACTGCAAAATCCTCATCTGACCCACGAAAGTTTGGTTCGATTGAAACTTGGNTNACNAANNTNGANAAAGCATCTGATGGTACTGCTGTTACNGGTGATGGAACTGATGTTCATACTGATGGTACAGCAAGAGCATTAACANTGGCTCAAATCGATACAGTAATGCAAGCGTGTTANNCAGATGGTGGNCAACCTGATATGTTAGTAGTTTCTCCATCAAAGAAAGCTACTTTCTCAGATTTATCATCAGGAAGTATNGTAACTAACCAGTTACANATGACTGCCAATGCACCAAAAGATGCTATGATAATAGGTTCAGTTAGTATGTATCTTACAGACTATGGAACTTTAAACGTGGTTATCGACAGACAAATGCAAGATGACAGAGTGTACTTACTTGACTCTGATTATATGCAAATGGGTGCATTACCAAACAGAAGTTTTTCTGTTAATGATGTAGCACCTACGGGTGATGCCGAAAAGTTTGCGATAGTGTCAGAAATGACATATATCCCCACTGCTCCAAAAGCTCATGGNNNTGTNATGGATTTATCATAAACACATAATATTAAAGGGGTGTAACAGCCCCTTTTTTATTGGAGGAAATTAAAATGCTTATTACAAAAAAATTAATAAAATTTAATAATCTAATTATTAANATTTCTAAACAGACAAATAATTTAAAANATTTATNAGAAAATCGTTGGGGCTATAANTATGGCAAAAAGACAACAGAAAGTTTTATATAGNCCAACAAAGAAAACAAAAAGACGACACAAACCTAAAGGACATAAACATAGAAAAAAGATGAGTCCAAAATCAAGTTTAAGGGTAAGACATGGAAAAAATAATAAGTAAAGAAAATGGTAAAGTAACTAAGATGAAGTTTGAGGGTGATGAAACTATCATTCAAACAGAACAACAAGTTGACCATATTCTTGAACATAATAAACGTAAAAGTAANAGNTATGAAAAAGGTTCGTTGATTGGCAATACNCAAAAGCATCAACAACATATNGCAGAGATACCTGTAACTGTTTACTATGAAATGCTTAAAAAATTAGGTGATCCTAAACATAATCAAAAAGCATGGAAGAAATGGTTAAATGACCCTGATAATAGATTTTTTAGAACGGGTGGAGGTAAAATCTAATGGGACTCGCTAATTTTTCAGAACTTAAAACATCAATAGCTAACTTTTTAGCACGTGATGATTTAACTACACAAATTCCTGATTTTATAACACTAGCTGAATCACGTTTAAGTCGTGAGTTATTTACTCGATTTAGTCATGATAGAGCAACAGCTAGTACAACTGCGGGAGATGATTTAATTTCATTACCGACTGATTTTAGGCAAATTGAAACTATTAGAATAAATAGTTCGCCACGAAGAACGCTAACGTATTATTCACCTAATTCGCTAAACACAAACTTTCCAAGTGATAGTCGTGGTACACCACAAGGCTATACAATTATTGGTTCAGAAATACGTTTAGCACCAACACCAGATTCAGTATTAACGTTAGAAATGGTATATTCAAAACGTATTGAGGCATTATCAGATTCTAATACAAATAATACTATTTTAACTCGTCACCCTGATGTTTACCTTTATGGTGCATTACATCATGCATCTGTTTATTTATTAGATGAGGTAAAAAGTCGTCAGTATGATGAATTATTTACAAGAGCAATACAAGAGATAATCGTTAGTCATGATAAGGAAAAGTATGGCAGTTCTTTGGCTATGAAAGATGACTATACAAAACAATTAATAACTATTACGGGATAAAAAAATGTCAGCATCAAATTATTTAGAACTAAAACTGTTAGATCATGTTTTAGGATCAACAAATTACTCTCAACCCTCAGCTATTTATGTTGCACTTTCAACGGGCAGTTTCAATGATGATGCCAGTGGAACTGAGTTGTCGGGTTCTGGATATAGTAGGAAAGTGATAACGTTTGGTACTGCAAGTAGTGGTTCTATTGCAAGTAATAGTGCTGTTGAATTTGACACAGCTACGGGTTCATGGGGTTCGGTTTCTCATTTTGGTCTGTTCGATGCTAGTACAGGTGGCAACTTATTATACCACGGGGCGTTTTCTGCTAGCAAAACCATAGCAACTGGAGATATATTAAAAATTGCCAGCGGTTCATTAACTGTAAGTTTAGATTAAGATGAATGGCAATAGTACCCATACATTTAGAACAGCTTGATCAATATGGTACATTAGAGCAATTAGATGCTGTAATAAATTCATTAGATGATTTAGATACAACATTTATAGATTTTAGAAATCCTAATTTAGAGCAACTTGATAACTGGGGTAGTTTAGATACACTNCCTTTTTCGTTAGANAGTGCAAGTTGGNAAACTGCATNTGTACGTTTTGGTTCTGGTACAGTATCAGCTACATTTAGTACAACTGCTGAGGCTCAAGTAGGTGAATCAGTTGATGGTTCAACAACATCTACATTTACTGTTTCTGGAAGTGCATTACGTTTACGTACTGTTGATTCATCAATAAGTTCAGCAACAACACTTAGTGGAGATGCTTTACGTTTAAGAACTGCTAGCGGTACAATAAATAATATTTTTTCACTAACGGGTTCAGCAACATTACTTAGAACTGTAAGTGGATCGTTATTACATAGTTTTACATTATCAGGGGCGTATACCTATGAGGCAAGTATGACAGGTACGTTGGCTCAAACTTTTGCTACAAGCAGTACACCAAATGCTGAATTTGTAAATAGTGGTTCAATAACATCAAGTTTTACAGATTCATCAGAATTATTTAAACAAGGACAAGAATGGAGTGATGTAACTTCAAGTGT
>FUFK010067281.1_pt1 | contig 11097 bp, 8 predicted proteins | sample 1021851 | NCBI WGS metagenome assembly FUFK01 (sample SAMEA51879418, study PRJEB19060) | metagenome
TGCAATCAGGACGAATTCTTCGAAGTCGCGAAAAACGTCGANCTTGTNGTTGAGCGNGGTCGCGATCCNGAGCTNATNCTNTCTCGNGNCGGNCAAANGANACCCATGAGNGAATGGGCCGAATCACTCNTNAATGANATCCATCACAGCAGCGCGATTCTGNATTACTGCCACANCGAAGCAGGTTACAGTNATGCACTTNCNGCACAGCNAGCAAANATCAAAGATTCAGAGCTGACGCCTTCCGGGCGGTTGCTTAGAGAGATGAGAGAAAACAAGCTATCGTTTTTTGAATTTTCAACCGAAAGATCAAAAATAACTCAGAAAGAGCTCCTCAGTAGCACTCTGGACAAGCGCACACTCAAGGGTTTTATCGGTGCCAGTGAGCTCTCTCTCAAGAAACAGGCTGAAATCGAAGCGAGCGACACGCTGGACTTTGAGAGCTTTCTCGCTGACTGGAACAGCAACTAAACAATTCCCTCAGATTTCTATCTCCCTCTCTGCCAGCGGAAAAAGCGCTCGATGTAGGGAAAATACTTATCCGGTAGGCGAGCACTCCGCCAGGCATTGGCAGCGAATTTATTGGATTCAGACAAGGTGGGATAAATGTGGGTAACCGCGGAGATTTTCTTCAGACCCAATCCATGGGTCATTGAAAACACGAACTCCCCGATAAGTTCACTGGCATGATGGCCAACAATGCTTACACCCAGGATTCTATCTGTACCGGGCACAGTTAACACTTTTACGAACCCGTGCGCTTCACCGTCAGCCAGTGCCCGGTCGTGGTGGTCGAGCTCATAGCGGGTCAGCTCATAGCCAATTTTGTGTTGCTGCGCTTCCTGCTCACTCAAGCCAACGCGCGCAACCTCGGGGTTAGTAAAAGTCGCCCACGGCACAACTCGGTAGTTGGCCCGCAGGCGCCAAAGCCCTCCAAGAAGCGCATTCAAAGAGGCAAAATAGGCCTGAAACGAAGCCATGTGAGTAAACTGATACGGCCCTGCAACATCTCCACATGCATAAATATTTGGGTAGGACGTCTGCATGGCACTGTTGATTTCAATTGTGCCAGAAGGTGTCAGAGCCACATCCAATTCTGCCAGCCCGAAGTTTTCAGTATTGGGCTTGCGCCCAGCTGCGATCAGGACTTGATCGAATTCGAGCACCCTGGCCTCGCCGTTAGTCGACACTTCAACTTTCTTCTGCCCGCTCTCAGCGAAAAAATGACACAAACTATGCTCAGTNAGCACGGTAATGCCATCTTTCTCAAATTGCGTGGTAACAGCTGCCGACACTTCAGCATCTTCTCTCGGCATGATACGTTCTGCCATATCGACCTGAGTAACTTGTGAGCCAAGGTGGTTAAACGCCTGTGCCAGTTCACAGCCTATTGGCCCGGCCCCCACAACNAGAAGACGTTTTGGCAGTTCTCGAAGTTTCCAGATGGTGTCAGAAGTCAGGTAACCCGAATCTTCCAGTCCGGTTACTTCAGGAATCAGGGGGCGGGCGCCGGTCGCTACAATAATCGACCGCGTGGTGATAGTGCGCTCTCCTACCGCGACTTCATAGGGAGATTTGATGAACGCCTCACCCTGAACACATTCGACTCCAAGCGAACTGAAGCGCTCAACTGAATCATGAGGTTCAATGTTTTTAATCACGCTCTGCACACGCTCCATGACCGCCGCAAAATCCACCTGAGCGGTAGCGCCCATCAGTCCGAATTCCTCGGCCCTTCGGATATAGGACATAATGCGGCCACTGCGAATCAGAGTCTTGCTCGGCACACAACCGGTATGCAGGCAATCTCCCCCCATTTTGTCCTTCTCAATCAGAACAGTCTTAGCCTTCGAACCTGCAGCGATAATGGCAGCAACCAGGCCAGCAGAACCGCCACCGATCACAACAACATTCGCATCAAACGATTCTGGCCGGGGATACTGCTTGATCAGCTTTTTGCGCTTCAATCGGTTTACGATTGCCCTTCCTATCAGAGGAAACACGCCAAGCAGGGCCAGTGAAGCAAGAACAGGCGCGCTCACCAAGCCTGATAGTGAACTGATTCTAGCCAATTCCGCTCCCGCGTTGACGTAAACCACCGTTCCCATCAACATGCCCAGCTGACTGATGCAGTAAAACGATCGCACGCGAATTGGCGTCAGACCCATCGCCAGATTTACCAAAAAAAACGGGAACAATGGGACCATACGCAGACTGAAGAGATAGAATTCTCCGTCCTTTTCGATACCCGCATTGATAGGTGTCAGAGAGTCACCGAACCGTGACTGCACCCAGTCGCGCAACAGCAGTCGAGCGATCAAAAACGCCGCCGTGGCTCCGATAGAACTGGCAAAAGACGCCAGCAGCGTCCCCCACAACAGGCCGAACATGGCTCCGCCAAGAAGGGTAGCAATGATTGCCCCGGGAATTGAAAATGCCGTGATCACCACGTAAACAAGAAAGTATAGTACAGCCGCGAGCGGGAAATTTGTCTCTCGGAATTCTTGCAGGGCAAGAATCTGGGACTGCNCGAAGCCGAGCGTGATGAACCGCCCAAGGCCAAAAAAATAGAAGCAGCCCAGGGCAACAGCGAGGGCGACAATCACCAGGATCTTCGTTTTACTCAAGTCTCATACCTCAAACGGAAAAGATTCTGGGGCCACAGAATCTGTCGTTAGGGCAACTGACTAACTGTAAAGCCTTGCAAAACTAAGCCACTGTTGCGTGGATCGGGTTAGTAACTCTGAACGACTACGCTATAATCTCTCTCCACTCANTAATTAACAAGCGACCCGCTACTCAAGTCGGGCTAAAGCGAGTATTTCGTGCCCCACAATCAGACTTACAGAAAATTCCCCTTGACCCGGATGCGACGGATGCGCCGGGACCAATTTTCGCGCCGCCTTATGCGTGAAACGCATCTAAGTGCAGACGATCTGATCTTCCCGGTGTTCGTCAAAGAGGGGGCTGGTGACAATCAGGCTATACCCTCAATGCCTGAAACCTATCGTTTGAGTATTGACCTTCTTCTTCGAGAGGCCGAGGAACTGGTCGAACTGGGTATTCCCGCCATCGCGCTCTTTCCAGTCGTCGGGCAGAAATCCAAGAGTCTCGACGGCAAGGAGGCCTACAATCCTGACGGTCTGGTCCAAAATGCGGTAAGAGCAGTGAAAACTCGCTTTCCTGAGCTGGGGGTTATTACGGATGTCGCTCTTGATCCGTATACCACTCACGGTCAAGACGGGATTATTGACGCCAGTGGCTACGTGATTAACGAAGCCACCGTAGAGGTCCTCTGTCGACAGGCACTTTCCCATGCAGAAGCAGGAGCCGACGTGGTTGCACCATCAGATATGATGGATGGCAGAATCGGGTCAATTCGGAAGGCGCTGGAAGACAACCAGCAAATTCATACGCGGATTCTCGCGTATTCCGCAAAATATGCGTCGGCATATTACGGACCCTTTCGCGACGCCGTGGGCTCGAGCGGGAATTTGGGCACCAGCGGCAAGGACAGCTATCAGATGGACATCGCCAACAGCGACGAAGCAATCCATGAAGTTGGCCTCGACATTTCAGAGGGGGCTGACATGGTAATGATCAAGCCCGGCATGCCTTACCTCGATATCGTCAGCCGGGTAAAGCGCGAATTGGCAGTCCCGACCTTTGTTTATCAGGTGAGCGGTGAGTACGCAATGCATATGGCAGCGTTTCAAAATGGCTGGTTGGACAAAGACCGGGTTGCCCTCGAATCTCTAATGGCCATCAAACGAGCAGGTGCCGACGGCATACTGACCTATTTTGCAAAGCATGTGGGTCAGTTGTTACAGCAAACAGACTGATTGGATCGACCCAATGAATTGGCGCCAAACCTTGATTCATTCTGAATTACGCTTATGATTAGAACCCAAATCACGCGGGCATGCGCCCGTCCGACCTGATCCTAATCGCCTGAACCACTGCGTATTCAAAACCGAATAGGCAACACACTTTTTAATATTTATGAGGACTTTCTCATGAGCGAAAACATCGTTCACACTTCAGACAGTAGCTTCGAACAAGACGTATTACAGGCCGACGGGCCAGTGCTTGTAGACTTTTGGGCTGAATGGTGCGGACCCTGCAAGATGATAGCGCCGGTTCTGGAAGAAATCGCCGTCGACTATGAAGGCAAGCTGAAGGTATGCAAAATGGATGTCGACGCCAATACTCAGACTGCACCNAAATACGGTATCCGTGGCATCCCCACTTTGATCTTGTTCAATAATGGCGATAAAGTAGGCGAGAANGTGGGGGCCTTATCNAAATCTCAGCTGTCTGCATTTATTGACAGCGCTATGTAAATTGCGTTTAATANCNNGCTNCNAGGCCTCCGGCGCACGCATNAACCGGATTCCTTGGCACCGCTGTTGCCCTAAGCAGTATATTCCACACGCTTTTAGAACACCCTGCCAACCACTCGATCAACTGCATGACAAGATTTCTAAGGCCAGCGTGGGCCTGGTAGAGGTTGAAAAGATCGTGGCAAAGCAGTCGGCCAAGGCACAGTCACCCTTGAGAGATGCTGATGGTCGACACGGTGGACCAAGACGCGACGACAGGCCCGTAAAATAGCCGTTAAGAGAGGCGCATAAACGCGTAACAACAGACCATATCGACAGAGACCGCGACAAGCGCTTCTTACAAATTGTCGCTACCGGTGCCTACAAAGCAATCGCAACTTATTTCAATTGACTATCGTTCCATAACTTTCCAATAAAATCCGACGTACCATTTAGCCACAGCGTGGGGACCAGAAGGCAGTGCTAGCCTGAATGAATGAGCTCTAACCCGACCCCTGCTGGCCCACATTGAAAGACTTCCAACTATGAATCTCACCGAATTGAAACAGAAGCCCATTGGCGAACTCATCGAAACCGCTCAGGAAATGGGTCTGGAGAACGTTTCCCGGACCCGGAAGCAGGACATCATTTTCGTCATTCTTAAAAAGCATGCGAAAAACGGCGAAGACATTTATGGGGACGGGGTGCTGGAGATTTTGCAGGATGGCTTTGGGTTTCTTCGCTCCGCTGACTCATCTTATCTCGCCGGACCAGACGATATCTATGTCTCCCCGAGCCAGATTCGCCGTTTCAACCTGCGTACCGGAGATACTGTCGCAGGCAAAATCAGACCGCCAAAGGACGGCGAGCGATATTTTGCCTTACTAAAAATCAGTGAGATCAACTTTAATAAGCCTGATAATTCGAAAAACAAAATCCTCTTCGAAAACCTGACTCCGCTATTCCCTCAGGACAGATTGGAGCTACAGGTGGGCAACGGCAGCACCGAAGATCTCAGTGCCCGTGTTATCGACCTGACCTCACCCATCGGCAAAGGGCAGCGCGGGTTGGTGGTGTCACCGCCAAAGGCAGGTAAGACGCTTATCCTGCAGAACATCGCTCAGTCGATAACCCGAAATAACCCGGAATGTCGTCTTATTGTCCTCCTGATTGACGAACGTCCGGAAGAAGTCACGGAAATGCAGCGCTCGGTCAGGGGCGAGGTCGTCGCCAGCACCTTTGATGAGCCCCCCTCACGTCACGTGCAGGTGGCTGAGATGGTCATTGAAAAGGCGAAGCGACTGGTCGAGCATAAAGAAGATGTCGTGATTCTCCTCGACTCAATCACACGCCTAGCAAGAGCGTACAACACGATTGTGCCTTCCTCGGGTAAAGTGCTTACTGGTGGTGTGGATGCGCATGCTCTTGAGCGCCCTAAGCGCTTCTTCGGAGCCGCGAGGAATTTAGAAGAGGGAGGCAGTCTCACAATCATCGCTACAGCGCTAATCGAGACCGGTTCAAAAATGGACGAAGTCATCTACGAAGAATTCAAGGGAACAGGCAACATGGAGTTGCATCTGGACCGCAAGGTCGCAGAAAAGCGAGTCTATCCCGCAATCAACGTGAGACGTTCAGGCACGCGCCGGGAAGACTTGCTCACGTCAGAGGAAGAGCTACAGCGCATGTGGATTTTGCGCAAACTGCTCAGCTCGATGGAAGATGTACAGGCTACCGAGTTTATCCTGGATAAACTCAAAGATACCAAAACCAATGACGAATTCTTTAACGCAATGAAGCGCAAGTAATTCGCCGATCCGCTCTCATTCTCGGAAAAATACAACTTCCCAATGTCCTTCAAAGATTTGCGCGAATTCATCAGCCTGCTAGAGCAGGAAGGCGAACTCAAACGAATCACAGCCGCAATCGATCCCAATCTGGAGATCACTGAAATTGCTGATCGCTGTTTGCGAAACGGCGGCCCAGCTTTATTATTCGAGAATCCAAAGGGTTCGTCCGTTCCCTTGCTCGCCAATCTTTTTGGCAATACCAAGCGAATCGCTCTGGCCATGGGACAAAAAGATCTGGAGGGTCTGCGCGACGTTGGCAGACTGCTGGCGTTTCTGAAGGAACCCTCGCCCCCTAAGGGTTGGCGCGATTTATGGCAGAGCTTGCCCAGCTACAAAAACGTCCTGAACATGCCTCCGGCGGTTCGAAAGACAGCCCCCTGCCAGGAAGTTGTAATCGCTGAAGAGGACGTGGACATCGGATTTTTACCCATCCAGACCTGCTGGCCAGGCGATGCGGGACCCCTGGTTACCTGGCCTCTAGTGATCACCCGGGGGCCAGAAAAAGACAGGCAGAATCTCGGCATCTATCGGATGCAGAAGCTTGGCCCAAACAAGCTGATCATGCGCTGGCTTTCGCACAGAGGCGGAGCGCTGGACTTTAAAGAGTGGCAAGAAAAATTACCGGGCGAAGGCTTTCCGGTATCGATTGCCATCGGCGCGGATCCCGCTACCGTTTTGGCAACCGTCACGCCGGTACCCGACACATTGTCCGAATACGCATTTGCGGGCCTGTTAAGAAACAGCAAGACCGAAGTTGTGAAATCTTTGACAAATGATTTACAGGTACCTGCCAATGCGGAGATTGTCCTGGAGGGTGTCATTGAAGCCAACGAGATGGCAGACGAAGGTCCCTACGGTGACCACACCGGCTATTACAACGAAGTGGAGCGCTTTCCGGTGTTTACTATCAAGCGGATCACGCATCGCGAGGACCCTATCTATCACAGCACCTATACCGGCAGGCCGCCCGATGAGCCGGCCATGCTTGGCGTGGCCCTCAATGAAGTCTTCGTCCCCCTGCTGCAAAAGCAATTCCCTGAGATCGTCGATTTCTATCTACCACCTGAGGGCTGCTCCTATCGCATGGCAATCGTNAGTATGAAGAAACAATATCCCGGCCACGCCAAACGCGTGATGATGGGGGTCTGGTCCTTCCTGCGTCAGTTCATGTACACCAAGTTTGTCGTAGTCCTTGATGAAGACATCAATATCAGACGTTGGGAAGATGTCATCTGGGCGATTACCACACGCATGGACCCCATGAGAGACACCGTAATGATAGACAATACACCCATTGACTATCTCGATTTTGCCTCACCCGTTGCAGGACTGGGATCAAAGATGGGCTTGGATGCCACGAATAAGATCGCGGGAGAAACAGAGCGTGAGTGGGGCTCAACGATCACCATGTCGGATGAGGTCAAAGCGCGAATTGACAGTCTCTGGCAAGACCTGGGGATTGAGCCCTAAGCCTCAGGAATTAAATAGCTTGACCGTCTTTTTCTGGCATAGGCAAGTCCAACAATTGACCTCCAATCATTTCATCATACCGGCGCAAGCAGGATTCACTGGCTTCCATTTCCCCGAGTTGCTTCAGCATTCTACCCAGTTCACCGAAAGCGCAAACCATTGGTTTAATCCTCAGGCTGGCCTCATAGTACTCTCGGGCTCTACCCCAAAGCCGCTCTCGCATGCAGAGTCGCGCAAGCGTCAGTAACAGCTCCGCGTCCGCTGGCCTTGATTTAAGCCAGCCCTCTGCTACAAGCAGCTGGCGAGAGTGACTATCATATTCGGTAGCACCATATTGACGGATCAGGTCAGCATTCCAGCATCTGTCAAGTGCGTGCTCGATAACTTTCGCTGCCTCTCCTCTGTCACCAAGCTCAAGCATCAGATTTGAGTAGCATCCTACTACTTCAGCATCTTTCTGAAACAGCTGCGGACATTTTTTCCACTGCTTGCGAAGCTGCGCCTGTTCACTGTCAGAGCCACCCACCGCTTTTTCATGAAGACTATTTAGATTCTCCATCAAAAGCCGTCTGCGTATCTTTTCCGCTTCATCTGGCGCAATGATTTTATTCTTCTCTAGCATCGGCAGTAAGGATTCAAGCGCCGCCCACTCTTCCAGCTTGAAATACACGTCTTTGAGCAGGGTCATTAAAGTTGGATCGTTAAGAGAGGTTTTCTTTGCCTGTTCAAGCACAGCGAGACACTGCTCCAGCTGCTCTGAGCGATAAAGAAGCTGCGCCCGCAGGGAATTGATGGTTGACTTGGAGACAGGGAATACACCTTCAGCCAGATCTAGCAAATGTTTCCACTCATCTTTCTCGCCCATTTCAAAGGCGGCATACGCAGCCGCAAGATAGTTCACCACACTGGCGTCTTTATCCTTCAAGCCTTTACGCANCAGTTTGAGGGCGGATTGCCAATTACCACGAGCGAAATAGTGCAAGCCTTCAAGCGTGTTGCTCCGGGCTCGCCTGCGCTGAGATATTTTTTTCCCGGCAGCTACCAACCGCATCGGATTAACCCATCCTAATATCAACAGCAGCAAACGGACGCAGAGGTAGATGAATAAAATCAGGACTAGCAGAGCGAACAGACTAGTTTCAAAGGTATATTCACCAAATGCGATCAGCAGATACCCGGGATCACTTGGAAAGCCGACGGACAGGGTGACCCAGAGCGACACCAAGATTGCCAGCAGGCTGAAGATAAACAGGCGAATCATTTAGCGCACCGACGCAGCAAGCTGCTCCAGGGTACGAAGAGATTCCGACAAACTGGGCAGCTCAGGATCCACTTCTACAGCAGTTAATTCAAAGAGCTCAAGATAGGCGGCTTCACCAGAACCGGTCTCTGTCACCATATAGGTCTGAAGCCAGTCCAGTGCATTTTTCAGATGATGCTGATAAAGCACGTCACTCCGGTTCCAAACAGCAAACTTCGCCTGTTCAAGCATCAGGCGAAAGTTTTGTCTAATGATGGCTTCCTGACCGGGAATCAACATGGCTTCTGGTAGATCTTCCCACTTCCGCCAGACAAAAATGGTGCCCAGAAATTCGAGGGTGGTCTTAAACAGGCTGGTTGTATCAGCGGCTAACTCATCTGTTCCGGCAGAACTTGCAATTCGTCCGCTGAGCAACTTTTCACGCTGGGAGCCGAGCAGACTCAAACTTTCAACCCGTTCAATCAGTGCCTGTAATCGGAAGATAACCGCTTCCTGATCGGGGGTCGGCGTCGAGCGCAGTACTTCAATATCTCTGGCAAGCTGCTGTCTGACGCGAAGTACGTTGGTGCTGCCGGATTCTGACAGTGCTCGATCGCTTCTCTGCAGTAAGTTCATCGCAGACGGTATATCCCGCTCGAGCTCAAGTTTCTGTGCTGCCAGTCTGGCAAAGTGGTTGGCCTCCAGAATTTTCCAGCGGGAATCCTGCGGTGTGGCGGCCTCAAAACCTGCTTCGGTCAGTTCCGCTACTCTCCGATCAAGCTGCGCCAAATCGGNGTCAATTCTGCTCTGAAACGCGAGACGCTCTGCCTCATTGCTTTGTTCCGGACTTGACAGAACCGCAATTTCATCAGTCAACCGCTGCATGTCCTCCTGCTGCTGCTGTAGAGCAAGGTTTAATGCATCCGTTCTATCCCCGGCTGACCGGAGCTCGATCAACATCGCCTGCAGTTCGATCTGCCTGAAGCCGAGCAAAGCAATGGCGCTAAACACGAGTACAAAAAAAAGTAGAAAGAAGATAGATCGACGGCGAGCATTTTGCCGCTTACGCGTCGCGCTGGCATTGGTGCCCTTAGAAATCTGATCGAGAATTTTCGGTGTTTCTGGCTGATCGGTCACAAAATTTCCCGCCGTGCATCCCTGAATTTATGATCAGTTAATCGGCCTACTCAGTGACCGCTCGAATAGATTTTTTCAAGAGCGGCCATCATCATCTCGTCGCCCGCCCCGNCTGCGTTATGAACGTTCAGGAAACCCCGTTCCCGCGCCTGTGCCGCGACTCGATCAGAGGGAACCACCAGAGGCATGGTGAACAGCTCATGCAGATGCGCTTCAACAAGCTCCCCGAGCGCAGACAACGACTCGCCACTATGGACGGTCACCGCGCTCAGTCCGAGACCACGCAATTCGGTCGCAACACGAGGGCCATCGTGTTGCTGGACCTGGCGCCGATAAAGCTCACCATAATCAGTGAAAGCCCCCCTTCTGCTCAGCGTCTGTGCAAGATACTCCCGTCCGCCGACGCCGCGCAGGATGAGGACCTTACGTCCTGCGATCTCATTCAGTGCAGGTAGCCTCAAAACGGCTTCACTGTCGCTTCCGTCAACGGGGAACTCTACTTCGGCAGCGAGTATCTGTGCAAGCAGAGCTGCACTACCCTTACCAAAAGTGATATACCGCTGCTTTATCGGCAGTTGAGGCCAGTAATCGGCAATTAATTCCGCTCCAAATCTTGCCGCGTTCTGACTGACGAAAATGACGACGTCATAACAATCAAGCTCCTGAATTTTATCGCGGGCCTGCTGGAGCTCCGCATCCGACAGCCGAACTATGTCAATCAGAGGCAGGCTTGCCCAGGACCCACACCGGGCTTCAATGGCTTGTCGTAAAGAAGCTTGGTGATGCTCCGCTCGGGTAATCAGAATAACCTGACCTTTCAGCGGGCGAGACAAGGTTGCATTCGGGTTCATCGCGGTAAAGGGTTACCTGCGCGGCTTCATGTCATTTTCTCAATCGAATCGAGTATCGATCGGGCTCCCTGGGACAATAAATCTTCAGCGACACTGAATCCTAGTTGCCGGGCGTGCTGCGTCGGGCCAGACTTTTGACTACGATAGATAATGCCAAATTTAGAAAGCCAGTAACCCCTGGTGATGTCATGTTACTTTCTGTAACTGTCCAAAAAATGAGAAATAAACTA
>FUFK010048269.1_pt1 | contig 11094 bp, 10 predicted proteins | sample 1021851 | NCBI WGS metagenome assembly FUFK01 (sample SAMEA51879418, study PRJEB19060) | metagenome
TTTTCACCCCAAACATTGTTTAATAGTTGTTCTCGTGAATATACTCTTTTTGGATTTTTGATAAAAAAATCTAATAATTTAAATTCTGTAGGACCTAAATTTATTTCAACATTATTTCTATAAACTCTTTTTGTTATTCTATCTATTTTTAGATCTGTAAACTCAACAACATCTGCAGATGATTGTGGTTTTGATCTTCTAAGTAGTGATTTAATTCTTGCATTAAGTTCTTTTTGACTAAATGGCTTTGTTACATAATCATCTGCACCTGTATCAAAAGCTCTTAATTTGTCCTCTTCCTCACCTTTTGCTGTCAACATTATTACAGGTATGTCGTTATACTTTTTGTCTTTTTTTAAATTCTTACATATTTCAACACCCGACAAATCTGGNAACATCCAATCCATTAATATTAAGTCAGGATGCTTATCTTTAATTTGTTTAAGTGCATCTTCACCATTTTCGGAATNGCTTACTTTATGGCCTTCTTTTTCAAGATTATATTTTANNAGCGTTACTATTGAANTTTCNTCTTCAGCAATAAACACNTGAGCAGACATNTATTACTTTTCTCCNGTTACTATTGGCTCTGTTCCTTTTGGACGATCNCCTTCTANATACTCTCCTGTNACTAAATAATATACCTGCTCTGCAACGTTTGTTGTGTGATCACCNATACGTTCAATNTTTTTAGTAACAAATAATAAATGAGTACCATCATCTAGATTTTTTTCNTCTTCCTTCAAATANTTNATTACTTCTTGCATACATAAATTNGTTAAATCATCTATNTGTTCATCACTNTCCCAGACATTTATAGCCATAGCAGATGACCTATCTAAATATGCATCCAAAATAGATTTGAGTTGTTTTTGAACATTAGAAGAAACTCTTANNAAAGCTTCNGTCAAATTTTTTGGTAAATTTTCATTTAATAATAATGTTCTTTTTGAAATATTCTTTGCCANATCACCTATTCNTTCTAAATCAGATGAAATTTTNAATGCAGTTACAGTTTCTCTTAAATCTATTGCCATTGGTTGTCTTAAAGCAATAAGATTTACTACCTGTTGCTCTATTANAGTTTCAAACTTATCTATTTTTTCGTCATCTTTTATAACAGCTTCCGCATTATCACTATTTCTTGTGGTAATGGCTTGAATAGCCTTGCCTAATGACTCCTCGCAAAAACCACCCATTTTAATTATATTACTATTTAAATTTTTAAGTTCTTCCTCGTAAGACTTAACCGTGTGTGGTGCTTCAACCATTATCCAAACCTCCCTGTAATATAATCCTGAGTTCTTTTATTTTCAGGATTCTTAAATATTTTATCAGTAGAACCATGTTCTATCAATTCTCCCAAATGAAAAAAGCCTGTGTTTTGAGATACTCTTGCTGCTTGAGCCATTGAATGAGTGACTATTATAATAGTATGGTCTTTTTTTAAATCATCAATTAGTTCTTCTATTTGAGCCGTAGCAATAGGATCTAAAGCAGAACAAGGCTCGTCCATAAGAATAACTTCAGGTTTAACTGAAATAGCTCTTGCTATACATAATCTTTGTTGTTGTCCACCAGATAAGCCAGTACCTGGTTCATGAAGTCTATCTTTGACCTCTTCCCATAACGCTGCTTTTTTTAAGCTAGTTTCAACTATTTCATCCATTTCATTTTTTGATTGAGCCATGCCATGAATTGTTGGGCCATAAGAAATGTTTTCATAAATAGTTTTAGGAAAAGGATTTGGTTTTTGAAAAACCATACCAATTTTTTCTCTTAATCTAACTACATCACAACTCTTGTCATTGATATCAAAATCATTGATAATAATCTGACCTTTAACTCTGCATATATCAATCACATCATTCATTCTATTAAGACATCTTAAAAAAGTAGATTTACCACAACCTGAAGGACCAATTAGTGCTGTAACCTGATTTTCTTCAATATCTAAGTTTATATTGAATAGAGCTTGTTTNTTTCCATANAAAACATCTACATTTTTTGAATTTATCTTTATCATCTTAACTCCATTTTTTTTCAAATTTATGTCTAATTATTTGTGCAAACAAATTCATTATAATTAAAAATCCCAATAGGACCATAATACAAGCAGAAACTTTCTCGACAAAACCTCTTTCAGCNCTCTCTGCCCATATATAAATTTGTACCGGCAAACTTGCAGCTGGATCTAAAGGTGATCCTGGAATTGTATTTACAAAAGCTACCATACCAATCAATATCAAAGGAGCGGTTTCACCTAAAGCTTGAGCCAAGCCAATAATTGTACCAGATAAAGTCCCTGGCATAGACAATGGCACTGTATGATGCATTGTAGTTTGCATTTTACTAGCGCCCATTGCAAGTGCAGCCTCTCTTATACTTGGAGGAACTGCTTTTAAAGATGCTCTACAGGCAATAATTATTGTTGGCAANGTCATNANTGANAAAGTTATTCCACCNACTAAAGGAGTTGATCTNGGNAACTGAAATACAGCNANCAAAATACCNAGTCCCAAAAGACCAAAAACAATTGANGGNACNGCTGCTAAGTTATTTATATTTACCTCAATAAAATCAGTAAATCTATTTTTTGGTGCAAATTCCTCTAAATAAATAGCTGCTAGCACTGCAACAGGAAATGCAATAACTAAACAAACTAAAATAGAAAAAATCGATCCCATAAATGAGCTTGCTATACCAGCTAATTCAGCTTCTCTTGAATCAGGGTATGTAAAAAAACTTAAATTGAATTTACTTTCAACTCTTCCCTGTTCTACAAGTTGATCAAAAATCTTTAATTGATAATCTGTAACTCTTCTTTGATCTTCAGGTAAATCCCTTGGATAATTGCCTTTGAACACTTGATCTAAATCATCTGAAGCAGTTAAATAAACATCTTTAGTTTTTCCAATTAATGAAGGGTCATTTAAAAGCTCCCTTTTAATCTCTCTTTCAAAAAAGTAAGAGACCATTCGCTTCAGATCATTTTGTTGTTTTTCTGATGCACTTTTATCTAAATCAAACATTGTTTGCAAAGCTAGATCAAAATAATCTGCATCCTCTAAGTCTTCTTTAGAAGGATTTTCGTCAAGGTACATGGTTTCAGCATCAAAGGTGACTGGTACAATCAACCAAGTTTTCTGAAACGCTGTATAGCCAGTAGAAAAGATTTTAAAAATAAAAATTGTTAAAAACAAAAGAGCTAAAAAAATTGCGCTTTTCCCGTAAAATTGAAATCTTTTTTCTGCCCTATATCTAGAATTTAGGAGTTTTTCTTTATTTTTATTCATATTTTTCCCTATATTTTTTAACAACTCTTAAAGCAAAAATATTTAAACTAAGTGTTACCAAAAACAATGTCATACCTAGTGCAAATGCTGCCTGGGTTTTAGGATCTCCAAAGGCCTGATCTCCAATTAATATTACGACAATTTGAGCAGTGATAGTTGAAGTAGATTCTAAAGGGTTAAATGTTAAGTTGGCTGCAAGGCCNGAAGCCATAACTACAATCATTGTTTCTCCAACAGCTCTNGAAACACCTANCAAGATAGAACCAACAATTCCTGGTAATGCTGCTGGAAAAATAACTTTTTTTATTGTTTCNGATTTAGTAGCCCCCATTGCATAACTACCATCTCTTAAACCTTGGGGAACACTAGTAATAACATCATCACTCAAACTAGATATAAANGGAATAATCATTATCCCCATTACACCCCCTGCAGCTAGAGCACTCTCTGCAGATACTTCTAATCCCATTGCCGTTCCTATATCTTTAAGGAATGGTCCAACTGTTAAAGCTGCAAAAAAACCATAAACTACAGTTGGTATGCCTGCTAAAATTTCAATTAAAGGTTTTGCATATTGTCTTACTTTAGTTGAAGCGTATTCAGCTAAATAAATTCCACTCATCAATCCAATTGGTATAGCAACACACATTGCAATTAATGCTATAAAAAATGTTCCGGCAAAAATTGGTACAGCCCCAAATGTGTCAGAATACATTGATGGATCCAAAGGCTCAGAAGCATCTCTCACAAATGCTTTAGCTGGATACCAATGAGTTCCAAAAATAAAATCAAACAAGGGAATTACTTTAAAAAAATCGATAGTTTGAAATATTAATGAAAAAACAATTCCAATAGTTGTTAATATAGCTGCCAAAGAAGCTGTAAATAAAACAGCATTTAAAAATTTTTCAACCGGTTCTCTTGTTCTATTGTTTGAAGAAATTCTTTTATAACCATAAACTATAGAAGCTATAATTATTGCCAAAATTAAAACAACTTTAGAGTTTTGGGCTATAGATCGAAGATTTAAATATTTTTCTGCAGATGTTTCAAGATAAGGAGTAATTTCTCCACTAAACTGGCCACGAGATAATGATTTAGTTTTTTCATAAATTAGATTTAACTCATCATCAAGATATCCTTGATTGCTATAATCACTTAAAATTATTAACTTAACTATACTCGGCTCAAATATTGCCCATAAAGAATAAATAATAAAAGCGGGTATTGCGCACCATATTGCTAAATAATATCCATAAAATTGTGGAAGTGCTGTTAATCTAGTATTTGTTGCTTGAATTGAATAGGCTTTTTTTCTTCCAAAATAGTAACTAGTAAAACCAAGAAGGACTATAAAGATGAATATGACTAAGTTCAAAGAATCTCCTAATGTTTTACTTTACACCTTCTTAAAAAAAAGGGGTCTAAAAAGACCCCTTAATTTTTACTTATTAACCAATCTTATTAGTCAGCCATTGCCACAAGGTCTTTTGCATTAGTTCTAGTTGTCTTATACAACTTCTTATCTAATGGTACTAAACCAATGTCAGCCAAATAGCCGTTTTTACCTATAGCTTTAGTTGTAGTGAATTCTTTTACAAATTCATGTAATCCAGGGATCACACCAACGTGAGCTTTTTTCACATAGAAAAATAATGGTCTTGCAACTGCATAACTATAGTCTTGAATACTTTCTAGAGATGGTTGACCGCCATCAATGCTAGCAGCTTGCAATTTATCTTTAGCAGCTAAGAAATAACTAAAACCAAAGAAACCAAACATATCTTTATCAGCTACTAATTTTTGGATGATTAAACTATCGTTCTCACCAACTTCAATAGCAGCACCATCTTCTCTGTAAAGTTTTTGAGGTTTTTTGTATTTTTTATTTCCAGCCTCATAACCAGCTTTATAAAGAGCCTTAGCTTCTTTAGTCATACCTTTTTTCATTACTAAAGAATTCCAAGCATCTCTTGTTCCAGAAGTTCCTGGAGGGATCATTACAGAAATCTTCTGCTTAGGTAGACTTGGGTCAATTTGATCCCAAGTTTTATAGATATTTGGAACTAATTTACCATCAACAACTGTATGTGCAGCTAATGCTAAATATAATTGCTCTTTAGTAAAGTTTACTGGTTTTGCATCTTTACTATAAGCTAATGTAATACCATCGTTACCAANAACGATNTCNACNATTTCATTAACTCCATTTTTTTTACATAGAGCTTTTTCTNNATCTTTCATAGCTCTTGATGCATTTGTAATATCTGGATGTTGCTCACCAACACCAGCACAGAATAGTTTAGCTCCTCCACCAGTACCAGTNGACTCGATTACAGGAGTTTTAAATCCTGAACCACCGAATCTTTCAGCAACAACAGTCGCGTAAGGGAATACTGTAGATGAACCAACTATTTTAATTTGATCTCTTGCTTGAGCAACTGTTGCAATTGTTAAAGCAACAAGCGAAGCAATTATTATAGTTAGTTTTTTCATTATCTTTAATCCTTTCATTGTTAATTAAAAGATTTCAGACTCGTATAAATTAATTGAATCTTTAATATTACAGAATTGTTACAGTTTTGTTAAAAAGGTAACTTTTTAGTTGTATTTCATTGAGATAATAATCTCATTTTTTTCGGTTTCCAAACCACCTTTGCATGAAACTGGATTAACATTATCCTTAAAAGCAAGTTCTGTTGTAGGTCTTAAAATAACTTCCAATTTNACGANATTAACTAATTCCTCTAAGAACACTTTGATCGTAACGCCATNTNGGCCAACTACTTGGAGTTGAAAATATAGATGTTAAATAACTTGTTGCCATAGTAAATCTATAATTACTCATATTTTCATTTCTTAGTAAATGATCTCTGACAGAATTAAATATATTTCGACATCTAAATGAATCTGACATGTAGTTTTCTTTTTTTAAATTTTCNTTTACNGGNATTGAAANAATTANATCTACTGNATTNNTNCNATANGAANTGANAACATCCATNTAAATATCTTCATATGGGACATCTTTATGTTTTTTAATTTCAGGATAAGTGCTTTTTAAATCTTCTTGTAATCTAAAAACACCAATATCGAATACAGTTAATTGTTGATTCCTTAGAATTGTAGATATATCCGATGATATACTTTTAGTAATCATTGACATAAAAACAAATAAGATAATTAAAATACTATGCAATACCTTAATCATATTAAAAATTTAATTAAAATAGGATACGAATCAACAAAAGATTTGTTAAATATTGATTGAATAAGAGCTAATTTTAAACAACTTTTTAAATTAATTATTTTGTTGGAAGATATATTTTAATTTCAGTACCTTCATTAAGTTTACTAAGAATCTCGTAATCACCTCTGTGTTGAGATATAATATGTTTCATGATAGCTAAACCTAAACCTGTGCCACCAACTTTTTTACTTTTTTCTGTATCTACTCTAAAAAATCTTTCAGTTATTCTTGGAATTAACTGTTGAGGTATTCCAATCCCTTCATCTTTAATACTAATGACAATATTTTTACCAATTAATTTACCTTCACTATTTTGACTTTTGACATATATATTTTTTCCANCTTGAGAATATTTAATTGAATTATCAATTAAATTTGAAAATACAGTTAACAATTTATCATTATCACCAAAAACTAAAGTTGGTTCAATAAGNTCAAGATGTAAATTAATTTTCTTTTTTTTAAGAATTAATTCAAAGTTACTTTTAATATTTTTAAAAATATCATTTAGNTTAATGATTTTATTTGGTTTAATGTGTTCTTCNAGCTCAATTCTNCTTAAAATCAATAAATCATTGATTAAGTTTTCCATTCTCAATACTTGATCAGACATGATAGACATAAATTTTTTTTGAGCCTCTTGGTCTTTTGAAGCTGGTCCAAGAATAGTCTCTAAAGAGCCTTTAATTGAAACTAAAGGTGTTCTTAATTCGTGACTCACATTAGCAACAAAATCAGTTTTTAATTTTTGTGCTTTTGTTATTTCTGTAAAATCTTTTAGAAATAATACAACCGAGTCTATTTCTGGAAACAAATGAGTAGGACCAGGAATAACGTAAATTTTGTAAAGCTGATAAGATGGTAAATTGATTTCTACATTAACATTTTTTGTGGTTTGATCCTTAATAGCTTCATCAATTGTTTCTAATAATTTTGTATCTCTTATTACACTTGAAATATTTTTATCAATTAAGTTTTCGCCAAAACGTTGTTTTGCACTTTTGTTAAGATATTTGATTAAGTTATATTTATCTAAAGCAAAAAATTGATCTTCTAATTCTTCAATAATTACTCTCTTTCCTAAATCATCTTTATTGGTCTTATTTACAACTGGAGCTGTATTTTCTGGCTTAATATTTTTTTTAAATAAAAAATATAATAAAATAATTATTACAACTATGAGTATCAACTCTGTCCAAAACATGGATATGTTTTAACAAATGTAATGAATATTGTCTTTAATAATTAGGTGAAATATTTTCAAAAAATATTTTTGCTGTTTCTTCCCATGAATATTTTTTTGCAAAATCAAGACAATCTTGGCGACTTACCTTCAAAGCTTTTAAAGCAGAAGCCTTCAAATCATCATCTAAAGTATCAATATTAGTTCCACCTAATATATCTTTAGGTCCTGGCACTGGATAAGCTGCAACTGGTGTACCACAATTTAATGATTCCAAAACAACAATACCAAATGTATCAGTTTTACTAGGGAAAACAAAAACGTCTGATGATGCAAAATGAGATGCTAATTCTCCATTAGTCTTTTCACCTAAAAAAATATCATTTGGAAATTTTTTTTTCAAATTGTTTAGGTCTGGACCTTTTCCAATAATAACTTTAGTACCTTCAAGATCGAGATCTAAAAATGCTTTAATATTTTTTTCAACTGCAATCCTACCAACATATATCCATATAGGTCTTTTGTAAGGTAAGTCTCTCTTAATGGGGTTTTTAAACGCGCCATGATTACCTCCCCTGGTCCATGTAACCATTTTATTGTTATCAACACCTAATGCAATTAACTCTTCACGCATGGATTCTGTTGTCACTAAAATTCTTTCAGCTTTATTATGAAAATTGCATAAAAATTTTTCTGACCATTTAGCTGGAATGATAGGCATATAAAGTTTCATATATTTATCAAATCTTGTATGAAAACTTGTTGTAAACTTTAAACCTTTTTTAATACAATGTCTTCTTGCCATAAAACCAAGAGGCCCTTCTGTTGCAATGTGTATTGCATCAGGTTTAATTGAATTGATTAAATTACTTACACGAGGCCAAACATTTAAAGATAATCTAATTTCATTATATTTGGGCATAGGTACAGTCAGAAATTGTTGAGGTGTAATATATTCAATAGTGTGACCTTGTGATTTAAGTATTTCACCTGTTTGATGGAGAGTTCTTACTACACCATTAACTTGCGGGTAATAAGCATCAGTAACTATTAATATTTTCATTTTTTAGGATGCTTTTTTGAAGGAAGTGAACTTGTCTTTATCAATATTTTCTGAAATATATTCTTTTCTTTTTTTATCCCAATAAATTATCTCAAAAGTTCCATCATATTTTTCTGTTAATGCTGTACAAGACTCAACCCAATCACCACAATTTAAATAATTCACACCATCAAGGTTTAAATTTTCAGCGTGATGGATGTGACCACAAATTATTCCATCAAATTTTTTTCTTTTTGCATATTTTGAAAGTGTNTTTTCATATTCACCTATATATTTGACAGCATTTTTTACCTTATATTTTAAAAATTTTGCCAAAGACCAATAGTCTTTACCTCTCAACTTTCTAAAGAAATTTATAATAATATTAATTTTAAGTAATAATTCATATGCAATAGCTCCTAATTTAGATAGCCATTTTGCATGTTTCATTACTCCGTCCCAAGCATCACCATGAACAACTAGATATTTTTTTCCTAACTGTGTTTCATGAATAACTCTATTTACAATTTTAATATCACCCAAATGCATTGGGATAAATTTTCTAAACACCTCGTCATGATTACCAATAATGTAAAATACTTTTGTCCCGTGCCTTGCTTTTCTTAATATTTTTTGAATGACATCATTGTGCTCTTGAGGCCAATAGAAACTCTTTTGCATAGCCCAAACATCGATTATGTCTCCAACCAAATAAAGATTTTCAGATCTTGAATTTTTGAAAAATTCTAGAAGCTTGCCTGCTTGACAACCTTTAGTACCAAGATGTACATCAGATATGAATATACTCTTATATTTTAATAGTGGGGCCATTAAAAAAACCTTTTTTGTAACACAACTGTAACTCGAATCATCTATTTCTTATTTCATTGAAATGTTAAGGATTTATTAAAATTTAATTACGAAAAAATTATGCATTATTGTTTAATTTATAATCTCAATTCATCATCAGGGAAAAAAGTAAAATTAGTAAATAAAATTTATGAAAAATTAAAGATCAATAATACTGTTGATTTTTTCAAAACTAAATCTGAACAAGAGGCAAAAAAAATATTCCTTGAATTTAAAAATAAAAATTATGATAGATTGATAGTTGCTGGTGGTGATGGATCAGTATCATTTGCTATCAATGAATTAATCAAAAATGACTTTGATTTTAATGAAAATTTTGCAATTGGGTATATACCGGCTGGGACTGCCAATTTACTTCAAGCAGAGTTATCTATAACCAAAAAAGTAAATGATGTTTGCAGTGTTTTAACATCAAATAATTATAAACAATCTAATCTTATAAAAATAAATGAAAATTATTTTTTTTTAATGGCTGGTATTGGTTGGGATGCTAAAATTGTTCACTCTATTGATACGCGTATAAAAAAAATACTAGGAAAGATAATTTTTGGTTTAAAAGGATTTCAACATTTTTTATTTATGAATAATAATAAACTNAATGTTTTCTTTGACGGTCAAAAACATCAGGCTGATTGGATATTGTCATCTAANACAAANTATTATGCNGGTCATCATAAGATAAATAANTCAGATATTTTTGANGANAGATTNGTAACNTANNTNTTCAAAGATTTAACAAGATTAAAACTAATATATTATATAATTTTAATTATTATTTATGGAGATNTATCGAAAAANAAATCTGTTATCACTACTTACTCAAAAAATATTCATATTGATGGTAATAATTTTGAAATTCCCGTTCAGATTGATGGGGACAATTTTGGATGTCATAAACANATTGATATTGAATTTTCAGACAAAAAAGTCAATTTTTTACTATAATTTTTAAATAACAAAATTTAACAAAAAATTATTTTACTAAGATATTTAATTTAAATATAATTATTTTTTATATTTACTGTAGGAGGTTGTGATGAGTAAAAAGTTAAAAAAAAATGAAAAAAGAAAAAAAAAGTTTATCAAATCAATAGATAAGCTTAAAAATAAAATCAATTTAAAAGAAAAAAAATTATCTAAAATTAATATAAAAATTGCAAGTTTAGAAAAAAAAGTAGCTGAGAAAAAAGCAAAAAAAATAGCTAAGAAAAAAGCTACTGAAAGCACCGCATCTGTAAATAATTAATATCTAAATTCGTCTTTCTCTCTTCTCTATTATGAAAAGAGAGAAAGTAGTTAATTAACAAAAATTAAAATGAATAAGGGAAGAATAACTTATTATTTAATTATAAATTTTTGTTAGCAAACTTTAGATAAGTTTAATTACAAAAATATTTAACTAATATTACAATTCAGTTAATTTACCATTGTCTCTAAAATGCTATTGCTTTTA
>FUFK010039234.1_pt1 | contig 11090 bp, 3 predicted proteins | sample 1021851 | NCBI WGS metagenome assembly FUFK01 (sample SAMEA51879418, study PRJEB19060) | metagenome
GGTTTGTAGCCGGGAAACTTGTTTCGTTTGCAATAGGTACGAAACCACCTACGTCGTCAACTAAGTCAATAATACGTGCATCAATAGCACCTGTTGTAGCAATAAAGTTATCACTACCAGACCATGTAGCTCCGCTAGTTATAGTTTCACTGCTGTCTTGTCTAAAGTATCTAGTATCTAATTGACCGTTGTTTAATTCAGCTTCAGTAAAGTATCTTGTATCTAAAGCTCCGTTATTTAATTCAGTTTCTGTGAAGTAGCGGTTGTCTAATTGACCACCATCTAATTCTGTTTCTGTATAGTAAAGATTATTTAGTTGTCCTCCACTGAGTTCTGTTTCAGTGAAATATCTGTTGTCTAACTGTCCCGCATCAAGTTCAGTTTCTGTGTAATACCTATTATCTAAATTGGTAGAACCAGCTGATGTAACGTGACCCTGAGCTGTGATAGTTATATCTTGTACAACATTTCCAGCACTGTTGTTAATGGTTGTGTTTGCACCAGTAACATTGTGACTTATAGTAACTTGACCGCCACTCGCAGATTTTGATAAATCAGTACCAACTAAGACATCAGATTCTACAGCAGTATCAATAGTTGTATCTAAGTGTGTTTTATTAACACCATCAGTTCCAGCACTAGGAGCACCCATGTTAGTGACTTTATTACCACCAAGGTTTAAGTCCCCTGTCATGGCATCATCACCAGTAGTACTCATAGCGTTGTTGTCAACTTCTTGAGCTGTGTAAAGAATCTGGTCTATGTTGTTATTTAAATCTTCAGCCTTAATTGCAGATCCGGGATAAAATGTCGCTTGTTTATTATCGTTATCTGTGTCCCGGAAAACTAAAACTGTAGCTCCATTAGCTGGAGCTGAGTTCATTTGGATTGTTGTAGCGTTGGCGAGAGAGTATTCAGTTGTCGCTTGAGTAACACCGTTAATTTTTACCTTAACGTCTGTTGCTGCTAAATATGGAAATGTAAAAGAAAATAGAACGGTATTCCCGTTCCCTGTGTATTGGTTTTGTGTAACAGCCATTTACGCTATGTAGTTATTTGACTGAGTGGATTATTTAGGCATATTTTTTATTTTTTCGATTTCTTTTTTAGTTTTATCTTCTGTTTTATAGTCACCTATTTTTCTTGCTCTATCTCCTAGTAAACCTAGTTCATGTTCTTGTTTAATTACATTGGCTTTAGTACCAAGTTTTTCGTCATGTAATAGTGCAGTCCAAGCTCTACTCTTAGCATTTCTAAAAATTGTTTGTAATTGATTTGCATGTAAAGTATTTCTTGGTTCGTAGTTTTCACCTTTAGNTCTATCCNTTTCCATNTCAAGAATTGATTCTTTCATNTCNGGATNTTTNTCAAANAGTNNAGNTATTTCTGCTTCTACGTTTTCTTGACCTAAGTAAAATTGAAACTTAGATTTTAAGTCAGGATGACCTTCTAAATTTTCACCGTTAGGACCAGTGTTAAATGTTTGNTTNAGATTAANTCCACTTCTAAATANGAGTTCACGAGTTTCGTTAGTAGCTCCAATATTTAANTTNAAAGGTAATATCGCATTAGTAAGTCTTGTTANTGGTTCCCAATCTCTTANNATTTCTCCATTTAATTGGTCATATCTATAAGGAAGCATTTGACCNTNAACTACTACNTCTGCCCATANGTTTCTATTACCTATACTTTGCCAGAANCCTGATTCAAGTTCACGCATACCGGGAGATAAAACTTTACCAATTTCATTACGTAAAGAACCTAATGGTAATTGGTTGTTTACAAAGTTAGCTGCAACTCTTGGAGCATCAGCACCTTGTGAAGTTAGNAGATCAGATAGTTGTAAAAGACCAGCTAAGAAAGATTTATTAACAATGTTTGCTTGGATTATGTAAGAAAGTTTACCAAAGTTATTTGATGCCCATTCGTCACCCATTACTTTTTGTGAGTCAACAATATCAGCTACAAAACCTAAGACTCCGTTAAATGGTTCTAAAGCTTCATAACTTACATATGAATCACCAATTTTGATTGATCTAGGTTGCCAACCAAAAGCTTGCATTGTATTTCTAAGTCCTCTATCTGGTGGACCATTACCTGTAATATTTCCGTTCAATGCCATCATTGCAACCATACTGGTAAAGCCATAACTTATAGCTTGTCTACCACGCATTGTTGCTTTAGCTATTTCATGATCACTTGCAGTTTTAATTCCATACTGTAGTAAAGCTGGATCATCCCAAGATTTACTCATTATGTCAGCATGTTCTTTAATAAATGAGTTAAGTATTGGTGTGTACTTNGAAGTCATTGTTAATGCGTTTACACCAGTTCTTGCAAATAGAAAGAACGGTCTCATGAAAGGTGCTTGCTCAAACATCTTGTCTAATGATTTTGCAAACCCTTTTAACTCTTGAGTTAACTTAGCTTCATCAGCAGCAAACTTTGCCATCTCATCTGAAATCTGACCATCAGCTGTAAATACTTTTTGTTCAAAGTCAACTTCAGATGCACGTACTAATTTATCTAAATCTTGATCAGAAACTACTATTCCTCTGTCACTTACTTTTTTATAAACGTTTTCAAAAGCTAATTGTCTTTGTCTACCTCTTCCAATTATTTGTGTAAAGAANGTATCCATAGATCTCATAATCCTAGGACCATAGTTAAAGACAGGCATCTTGTTGATACCTCTTAAAGAGTCTGCAAATTTCGCAGATGCTTTATCTCCAGCTGTTCCATAGGCATTAGCCCATGACATCATCTGTTCCCACTCTTGATCTTTTTGGTTTTTTATATAACCTCTAAAACCTTCTGTGTTCATGTTGTAAGACTGAAAGTCAGCTACAGCTTTACGCCAAGCTTCGTTTCTTGCTTCCATCATTCCACCAATATTATGAAATGCACCACGTAAAACAGTGTCATCAGATTTACCNANAGAACCAAGAATAGTTGCAACNGGACGCATNACAGTTCCCATACCAGTACCTACTAATGCACGTACAGGTGTTTTAGGACCAGACAACATGGAGTTAACTCCCATTGTCATCATTTCATTNANGATTGCATTACGTTGATATNNGTTTCCATCTTTGTAACCTCTAAGCTTTCTTTTAAAAAACTCTTGNAAGTCAGCAAAGGTTTGTGNACTACCATTACTTTCAGCAGTAAAATGTAAAAACCCTTCTAATAAAGCATTATCAGGATCATTTTTTAATACATCTTTAACAGCTGCTGCTTCTTGAGCTGCTTGATCTGATGCTCTTGCAATTAGTTCTTTTTTATTAATATTTACAAATTCTTTTCCTTTAGGACCATAAGATCTAAGTTCAGCAGAACTAGCTAAACTTGCTTCTTTTCTTAATCTACCTAAAGCTGAATACCTAGCTAAGATTCCATCTAATACTGAGCCATCAGCAGATATATCTATTTTATCTGCAACACTAAGTGCAGCTTTAGATAAATCACGAGATTCTAAAAGTAATTGACCTCTTATTAAATCAGCTGATCTAACCTGTACAGGACTTAAATAATGAAGAACTTCNCCATCANCNANTTCTGTNGCAGCTCTTGGATCACCNATNTATCTNANNANNTCTTCTTCTGGTATATCCATTAATCTGGNNTGNCCAGAATTATCCATAAATTTAAGTAAATCAACAGCTGATCTTTTAAAGTCTNNATCTAAAGCATCATTNGTAACTTTGCTAGATAATCTTTCAAATGCTGGACTAGCTTGTANTGTTTTACTTAAAGNATTAANTTCTTCAAGCATGACACCCGGAGCTGTATATTCAGTTCTACGNANATTAGCTTCAGTTACNGGACCTCTAGGAGAACCATATTTCTGAGTAGGATNATTACGGATTTCAATCATATCCCTAACACCTTCAACTGGGTTNGTTGTTGTGCTTAGTGCTTGGTTATCTGTAATGTCACCACCTTTGTAATAAGCTGGATTAGTTCTAGGTTGTCCAGCAGAAATGTCATACTCAAGTTGTTCTTTTTGTAGTTCTAAATTTGCTTCACCTTGTCTTCTAGCTCGTTGNGACATATCAATNTGATCGCCCCAATCAANTTCATTTTTNCTAGCAAACTCAGTCATTAAATCTTTTTTNATTTCAGGGTTTAGNTTTTCCCAAGGATTAACTTTTGCCCTCCATTCATTGATTGAATAAGCACCTTTATCAGCTCCAATAGGAGTAAGTTGGTTTTTGTTNAATGAAACAGTTGCTGTTTTNTGAGTTTGTGGATTTACAAATTTAACTTTAATTTTNCCTTTTTTATCNTTNCCTACAATTGTTCCAAAGTTATCTCTGTCAGCAGCTTGTACTCTTGTACCTACATTAAACTCACCTTTTGTAAGAGCATTCTTAAACTTTCTATATTCACCTCTTTCAAAAGCTTGTTTAGCACCTNTNTCTACAAACTGTTCTTTCATTAAATAATCAAGATCAGCACTTGCATCAAGAGCTTTAGTAAGTTCATCTTTATTACCAGTTATAGCTTTAGCAGCTTTATCTTTAGATTTAGCTACTGCTCTAGAACCTCGCATACCTTCAAAAACTAGGTCCATTCCTGTTCCAAAACCTAAACCTTCTGCTACGTTGTAAAGAGATTTTTTAAATGGTGACATTGATTCTTTAGTAGCTAATGGTTCTAAAACCCCTGCATACTTAGGAAACGTATCTACTAATACTCTGGCAACATTATCTTGTTGAGATTGATTACTAATGAAATCATATCCAGCTCCAGAAACCGCAGCCTGACCAATTCTCTTAGCTTTTGCTGCCATGCTTACGCCTTTAACAGCTTTGGCTCCCCAAAATAATTTACCAGTAAGAAGTGTACCACCAACAAATTCAAGTCCAGTTCTCAAAAAAGAACCCCAGACTGTTTCAGTGACTGGGGCGTTTTTAATCATTAATGGATTATCGTATTTCCACGGATTATTTGGATCAGTAGGTTGATAAAATCTTTTGTCTAAAAGCTTAGGTAAAGATACAACGCTGTTATAAATATCTACAGCAGCACCACCTACAGCATCGAACCCTTCTTTAATATTTTCTTTAATACCAAATTCTTTAGGGTCAACAGGTTGTGTAGGTTGTGTAGTTGAGGATTCATTAGTAACCATTGAAGGTTGTGCTAACTGTTCTTGTTTTTCTTTTTCTTTAGCACGTTTAATTGAATCCTCATACAAATCAAAACGTGGTCGATTATTGCTATAAGAATCCATTAATTCTCTCCAATCAATTCGTTGTACATTAAATCAGTTAATTTGAAAGCATCTATATTACTTTTAGACAACTCATAACTAAATATGTTTTGTCTTACGTCTTGTTCAATTTTTCTTGTTTCTTTCTCTTTAAGTCCGCGAGATGTTTGTTTTAGATCAGCTTGTTCTAACTTTCTTCTTTCAGCTGAACTTTGAACATTTTTAGCAATTATCTCAATCAATTGCTGACCTTCAGTTTTTGGGGTTTCATACTCTGTGTTAAAGTTTTCGTCATACCATTTCATTAGCCCTTTAATATTTTTATTAAATTGCATCTCCATAGCTTTTCTAGATTTCCTAGACCCTCTTGAAGATTTTCTAGTCTTGTAATCAAATGGTAATTCATGATATTGACCATAACCTAGCATGGGCATGTCCCAACCTTTAACAATAAATCCACCAGTATTTCTATAGGTGTGTTCAGCAAAAATAGCTTGTTGTACTTCAGGAGTAAGTGTATCTACCTCGCTTATTATTCCAGCATCCTTTGCATGCCTAATCATATCTATATCTATATCCCAAGCACCAACGCTTGATGCCATTCCAGAATTTAGTAAGTTTGAAATTTCAGTAACATCTGTTTCACCTAGTGCAAAGCCCATATCCAGAGATTTTTTTAAACCATTCTTAGTTCTTACAACTTCATGTGGTTCATCAAATTGAAATCCAATATCTTTAGGAATAAACGCTGCATAAATATTTTTGTAGTCTTCAGCTATTGTGCCGTTATCCTCAGCAGTTAAAAACATACCTCTAAGACCTTTAGCAAAGGAAGGTTTGTTAGTAAATAAACTACGATATTCAGTATTAACAGTATTTACTAAATTATCTGTTCCATACCTTTCAATTGGTTTTTGACCATTAGCTTTTCTACGCATGTTAACCACATCAATATGATCAGCATTAGGTATTTGATCTGTTATACGCTCTAAAAACTCTGGTACGTCTCCACCATTTTTTCCATAATTTAAAATTATTTGATCTTGCTCTTCAGTAAGAAAATCTTTTTGTAAAAGTTGACTAGGACCATTATCTAAAACATCTCCTATAACTCTGTAATTATCTAATTTGTCAGCGACAGAATCAAAATGTGTATATCTAAAATTCTTACCTAAACCTTTTGATTTATAAAGAGTATTATTTTCCATAGAAGCAACATATTCATTCATAGCTGCTGCTACTACCTCTTCTTTATTATCTATGTTTTCAGCATTTACTTTATCAAAATAACCATAAAGAAATTTATAAGCATCTCTTTTTGCATAAGGCATTAAAAGGTCTACAGCTGGTGCAGCTATATCAGTAGTAGTTAGCTGTCCATTCATAAACTTCATTTGTTTCCTTAAAGCACTTTCTATTACTGAGTCTGTTTTTTCACCATTGAGACCATGACCTTCAGCTGTCTTTAAAAACATTCTTTTTCTTTGAGCATTAGAAAGAGTAGGAACCATTATGTCAGATATCTTAAATCCACCTTCTGACTCTTGTTTTTCTTTTACCCAGTGATCTAATACCTCAGTATTAAATTCTTCTATTGGACGATTCATACCGTCAATAATTGCTCTACCTTCTACTGATTTTTCTAACTGCCAGCGTTTAACATGTTGAACGGTTGTTAAATCCTCGTAAGCTTCTGCATAAAGTGATGGATGTTTTGGACCTTCAGTAGCCATTATTTGTTGAAGTTTTTGTGCAGACTTTGCTTGAACAAGTTGCATGTTTTGATTATCTTGCACTTCCCACGCATCCGCAGCAGCTTTTAAAATTCTATTTGCTCTATTAGGATATTTTTTTTGAAAAGTAGTTTCTTGTCCTTGTACAATTATTGGCTGATTAAACTGTTTAGTAAAATATTCAATGCCATATTTAAAATTAGGATTTGTTTCAGCAAGCTTAATCATATAGTGTTCATATTCATCTAAGTACCCACTCTTACCTTCAACAGCATTTACTGTATCTATAAGAGGTTGCATACTGTCTCTTGTTAAAGTGACAAATTCTTTACCTCTAGATTCATATGTAATATCTTTTTGATTATTTTCAGTAATTCCTTTAAGTGCTAACTTCTCTTGAGCAATAAGTGCATCAACTTCTGGTCTTACAAATCTTTCTATAAAAGTTTCACTAAGACCTTTACCACCATCTGGTGTTGTTTTATAAGATTCTATTATCCTTTTTGCAAAGTCATCCAAGAGCATGTTGCCAGCTCTAGTAGAAGTATTATTTTTATCTAATCTCTGTTGATCAAAACCACTTTCTGCTTTCCATGCTGCTAATTGAGCCGGTAAATCCTGTAAACTATTTTCAACCATATTAGCCTGAGCTGCATAAAGTTGTAATCCATTTAAAGAACCATCAATAGTTTGTTTGTAGTTAGGATATTTTTCTCTTAATACTTCTTTTAATTTATAACCTTGTAGAACTGCTTTAAGTACTTCATCATATCCTTCATCACCTAGCTGTTGTCTTAATGTAGAAGTTAATTCACTTCTTTTAGCTAAGACCTTTTCAACTCTCATGGTGTGGAATTGACCCAAAGCCATAATTGCTTTAGGAGCTAAGTCTTTTAGCTTTTCAAATCTTGCATAATCTGCCTGTGCTTCTCTAATTTTTACATCTTGATCAAGAACCCTTTGTTTATAATGCTGCATTTCAGCATCATGATAGGCTTTAGCAAATTCTGTTTTTAAGTTTTGATTTCTATCTCTTTGTCTTTGTTCTTTAGCACTGTTCTCTTTTAAAGTGCTTAATACTTCATTTCTATTTTGAAGGTTCTGGCTACGGACTTCACGCATTCCCCGTAGGGTTCGTTCAGTTTCGTCTTGTAGTTTCCAAGTTTCGTCGGGAACCTTAAGAGGGTCAAAACCTTTATTCTGGGCGTACCCACGAAAAGATAAATTCCTCATAGTATTTAATTTTTAAAATAAATTCATTAATCCTGTTCCAATACCTATTGCCCAACCAACTGGGTTAGAAGCACCAGCTACAACTGCACCTAAACCAGCAACTGTACCACTTAATACAGCTCCGGGTAACATGTCACCAATAGTGGGTGCTTGTGGCATAGCACCTTTAATAGGAGGAGGTGGAATCTTTGGTTTCATCGGATCTTGATAAACAGGATTTGGTAATGGTATTGGTTTAAAGTTTGCTAAATCAATATCCTCTCTACCTGTAGAAGGGTCAATCATTTTTGCAGCTTCAGCATTTATATTAGCTTGTTTTAGAGCATTAAAATAATCCTGTTTATTCATTTCAGCAGCACGAACAGCACTGTCTAATGACGATTGTAAAATGTCTTGATTCTGGTCAAAACGAGTTCCAAGGTTATCAAGATTAAAATCAATTTGATCTAACTGCACACCTGTATCTAATTGTGCTGATAGTAAATCCTGTTCTAATTTTTTAATGTCTAAAGCAGACATCTCCATGTTATCTAGGACACCTTTGTTNATTTCATTAATATCTATTGCAGTTCTTGAATCACTCATTTTTAGATTCCTGTCAATCTCTTGAACTGACATCATTGCTTCTGAGATATTTTTAACAGAATCATACTCAAGCTTTTGCTCTTCCAAAGCAGCTTGTTGTGTTTTATTTAAAGAAGTTATTTGATTTTGCTTCATTCTGGCATTAGCCATATCCTGACCTCTTATCAAGGTCTCAGCCATATAACCACTATTTCTTTCAAGCCCAGCCATAATCATACTTACAGCTTTACCTTGTGATCTACCAGCTTGTGTTAGTTGTGCCTGACCAGATGCTTGTAATGCTTTTATCTGTTCTTCTTGTATAGATTGTGCAGTCTTTAAAGCATTTTGATTCTGCTCTCTTCTAAGAGTTTCGTTAGTAAACTGCATAGATTGTTGTTGAGCTTTATCATCTAACCTTATTGATGCTTTCTTAAATCTAGTTTCTGCTTCTTTTGCACCAAGGTCTAAAAGAGTTGATGCTGTATCAAAATCTGCTTTTCCTCTTGTATCTAATAAATCTAATTGTTTACGTCCAGTCTCAAATTCAGCTGATTCAGTATTTTGTTTTAAATTAGTTAAAGCTTTTTGAGTTTGATACTCAATATTTTCTTCTGTAGTTTGTAATCCTAATTTAAGTCTTGCTTGATCAAATCCAGCTGTACCAGTCTGTTCATATAAATCTTGAACTAAGGATTGGTTTTGATATGCAGCTTCAATAAACTTTTCATCTAAAACAGTCTGTTCTCTTTCAAGTGCATCTTCATATTCAGCTTGATTTAATTCTATCTGATTTTCATACTGCTCTATATTTTTATTATATAGCTCATCTTCTTTTGCCCATTGGAAATCTTGCTGGGATTTACCCATCTCCCAATTCTGGTTGGCAGTCTCTTCTTGATATGCTTTCTGTTGTTTATCAGCTTTCTTTTGGAACTTTAAGGTTTCTTTGGCGTATTCATATTTATCATGAATTACACCTTTTTTAGTACCATCTTTGTTGTACTGTTGAACCCACTTCTTTTTTTTATCGTCCCACTTTTTACCGTAGTTAAACTGGTATTCTTTTTTATTTTGTTTATACTGTTGTTCTACCTGTTCTTTCTGAAACTGAATTGCTTTGTTGCTTCCTCCTCCTGACATTATGTCCTCCTATAAAAACGTGGTGAGTAATATCCTTCCCACATCATTGAGGCTAATGAGACAGGAAATGGTGAATCGCTAGATACTTTAAGTTCAAAGTTTGTATTCCGTTGGTGAATTGGTACAGTTACAACTGACTGATCAGCTAGAGGTACGTCATTTGCTAAATAAAAATTAGCTAGAGGTATAGGCTGTACATCGTTATATTCAGTAGCACCGTTTCGTTTTAATTTAAAACCTAATATTCCAGATAAACCTGTAGAAAATTTCATTCTTGCAATAGTTAAATTTGCAGTGAAATCATTCTGAGTTCCACCCGGATCTAAAGAAAAATATGTAGTTGGTAATTGAACATCAAAAGTATATTTAAAACCAACAATAACTTTAGAAGCTACACTTGTTAAATTTTTAAAAGGTACTTTGTANTAAGTTCCAGTACCATCGGTAGCAATTGTAGGTGTAATAGTAAAACCCGACTCAACAAAAGTTGGGTTAGTTAAATCATTTGCATCACTACCAATTACAAGAACTGGAGATAATGCACTTACATTATTAAAAGGTATATAACATTTACTAAAAGGGTTTTGTGCATCTGTTTGATCATATACAACTGAACTAGCAGTAGCATACAAATCCATACAAGGGTTCATCTTTTGACCATCAGAGTTAACAAGAATTGTTTCTTCTGGAGTCTGGTTAAGACTGGCACTCATTAATGTGTATTGACCACCTTGCATAGTAACCGCATACAACACATCTGAATCTACAGAGATTGTTTGTACAAGTCCGGGTAGTTTCCATTTAAACCATGCTTGCATGATTTCTTGCTGACCATCACTGTATGTTCTATAAAAATAAACATCGTTAAGGGTACGACCCCACATAGCAATAAAGCTATTTTGAGGACTAGCTAATAAATCTGTAATGGTACTTGGTATATATTCAGAAACTACTCTTCCAATGTCTAATACAGTTGGGTTCATTTCTTGTCCAGCTGTACGCATTTGATAGATCCTTGTGTAACCGGGAGTTTTACTCACGAAAACCATACTGGTTCCATTGTCTACAGGATCAATATCTATATCCATTTCGTAGTTTGAAATACCACGAATAATAGTTGTAGTAGGAGTAAAGATACCATTAGGTGCAAACATTAAGAACTGCTGGTTCTTACTAAATAAGATCAAACCCTGTGCAGT
>FUFK010055352.1_pt1 | contig 11090 bp, 9 predicted proteins | sample 1021851 | NCBI WGS metagenome assembly FUFK01 (sample SAMEA51879418, study PRJEB19060) | metagenome
GCAGCCTGCAATTCGGTCATTCGGTAATTAAAGCCCAATGTGATCTGTTCATAGTACCACGATCCCTGACTTGGGTCTTCGTAGAGCATTGGGTCCCGTGTGATGCCATGACTTCTAGCCAAATCCATGGACTTAGCGAGTTTTTTATTTTGTGTCGTTGCCAGCCCACCTTCAGCTGTAGTTATTATTTTTACAGGATGGAATGAAAAAACTGTGATCTCGCTGTAGCGGCAATCCCCAACAGGCCTATCTTCATATGTCGCGCCAATCGCATGGCTGGCATCTTCAATTACGGAAATACCGTAGTTGCGCGCAATAGCGTAGATGGCTTTCATATCGGCCGATTGGCCACAAAGGTGTACTGGTATAATCACCTTAGGTAACTGGGACGTAGTTTGTAACTTCGTTTGCAATGCTTTTGGGCACATTGTGTAGCGCGTTGGATCAATATCGACAAAATCAACGGACGCGCCACAATAAAGCGCACAATTTGCTGAGGCTACAAAAGTTGTTGGAACAGTCCAAACGACATCCCCTGATCCAACGCCCAAAGCCATGCAGGCAATATGGAGAGCAGATGTCGCTGAATTTACTGCAATTGCATGGGCAGCGCCAGTGTGTGCAGCTACGGCGGCTTCAAATGCAGGAACTTTTGGCCCTTGNGTTAAAAATTCGGANCACAANACAGATACCACCGCATCGATGTCATCTTGACGTATGTCTTGTCTACCATAGGGAATAAATGAGCTGGATGTCATNGGCTTTCCATTTATTTCTAGTGTTCCTNNTGGTTANTTTCTATTATTTAATTCAGCAACACCTTTTTTAAAGTATTTAAAATCGCTTNAAATTCTGCAGTTCTAAATGCATCGNCAGTATACCAATTANTTAAGTAGCGNTCGTTANTTGGGTTCACAGTGCNGGGAATTACGTGCGAGGTCAGCGATGCAACTAGCCATTCAAGAATATGGGCTGACCTCAAACTTGAGGATTTCAAAATGTCTTTCGATTTCAGTTTAATGTCCAAATCGAACCAAAGATCGNNGCCCATTGGACACCATTTGATGCGCATTAGATCGCGCCAATTTTGGACTCGTTATCCGCAATCCAAGCCTTTAATTCTTCGCGCGTCATCCATTCTGTGTTGTTATCAGATGAATAGGTGAAACCATCCGGCACTTTAAGGCCATCTTTGATGCGAGCCGGACTCGAGGACCAATTNTTTATCGCNGGCAGAATTTTAAAATGCTCTGGGTATTCATAGGTGTGCGGAGCGTCTTCCTCGCCAATCATCTGCTCATGTAGCTTTTCCCCTGGGCGGATCCCAACAATTTTTTGAACTGCGCTTTGCGAAATTGATGCTGCAATATCCGTAATTTTCATGGATGGTATTTTCTTTACATAAATCTCTCCACCTTCCATATCTTCAAAAGCATGCCATACCAGCTTAACCCCGTCGTCNANAGAAATCATGAATCTAGTCATTCGTGCATCTGTTATTGGAAATTCACCTTTATCTTTGATTGACATAAAGAATGGGATGACAGAACCACGCGATCCCATAACATTACCGTATCTGACTACCGCATAGCGTGTGCCGTGTTCACCCCCGTAAGAGTTTGAGGCCACGAACAATTTATCGGAAGCCAATTTTGTTGCGCCATATAAGTTTATTGGTGACGATGCTTTGTCGGTAGAAAGCGCAACAACCCGCTTTACANGGCAATCTACCGCTGCATCAATAACGTTCATTGCTCCGTTAATATTAGTTTTCACACACTCAAACGGATTGTATTCGGCAGTGGGTACAATTTTGGTAGCCGCCGCATGGACCACATAATCAACATTGCGAAAGGCGCGGTACAGCCTTTCCCGATCCCGAACATCGCCTATGAAAAAACGTATGCGCGGGTCGCCGCGATAGAGTTTGGCCATTTCCCACTGTTTCATTTCATCACGACTAAAGATTATGATCTTTTTAGGGTTATATTTTTCAAGTGTTTTAGGCACGAAAGCATGGCCGAAAGATCCGGTGCCGCCTGTCACCAAGATGTTTGAATTTTCGAACATNTTGCTATCCCTTCACTCTTAAATTCTTGTTTTATTCATCTGTTGTTCCACAATTATTGCAGCTTTGTCGAGGTTATCTGACAAATTGCCATAANTTTTCCGCAAGGTTACATGCCCTGTTTGCGGGCTATCATCCTCAATGAATTCGATAAAGTTGTCGAGGGTATCAACATTGGGGAGACATTCAAATATACGTTGAAAGCTATTCATTACGGCGACAGGCTTACCTTCATAAACTGCATCCAAAATAGTCGTAGAGGGGTGAGAGATCACACAGTCTACTAATGCCATAACATCATTAATATTTGCCATAGCCATAATACCATAGTGGCGTTCTGATCGGATTATGTTTGGAAACTCTTTACAAACTTTTGCAATTTTTTGTTCAATATCGCTGTGCCTTTTTCCGCGATGGCCTCGAAGTATTAGAGCAATATCTGGTCGAGACTGCGCTGCCGCTTTCCAAACCTTCAAAGCGTTTTCAAACATTTGATCGGAGTACCGTTCAGACTCGAAGCCAAAATTGTAACATATTAACACTCGGCGAGAATAATTTGAAAGCTCCGCAGCTAGCTTGTCATGGTTTGGCCAAGCATCAAGTAAATTGGTTTTTGTAATGCCGGTCACGTGCAATCGATCTGCCACACCCGGGGCTAGAAAGCCTCTCGCTGTATTTGGCAAATCTGCCCATATTAGAAGAGTTTGTGAATAGTAATCCCAAACATCGCGCAGCACTCCCTGTGTGTGGAGGCCCTGCTGCACCATGCCATGTTGAATGAAAATAACATTTTTTTTAAACATTTTTATGAAATAATCTCGAGGACGAAATTTGCCGCCGAAGGCAATTGGGTCAGAATGGGTTAATATGCAATCTGTACGTGCAATTTGAAGCCAGCTAAACAGTTCCACTCCGAATAAAGATTTGACAACATAAGGTACTCCTGATGCTTTTAGTGTTTGTTCAACCCGTGCATCAATTTTTATAAGCCTTTGGCTAACTATAATTTTTACATCAACAACAGATAATATCGAGCTAGGATCAACTTCTGGTACTAACTTAACAACTGATGATTCAGGACTGTGGGGTGGATTAATTGTATTAGGAAAAGCTAAAATCTCAGCATCTGACGATGATGGAGTTGACGTAGTAAGCGCACAAATTGAAGGTGTCCCTGCTGACTTAACATTTGGTTCATACGGTGGAAGCGATGACGCGGACAATTCCGGAACACTAAAATACATTTCAATTAGACACGGTGGATCACTACTCGGTGAGGGTAATGAAATCAATGGCCTAACCCTAGGAGGTGTAGGATCTGGTACTTCAATTTCATATATTGAGGTTGTTGCTAACAAAGATGACGGTATTGAATTCTTTGGAGGTTCAGTAGATTGTGATTATTGCATGACTGCTTTCCACGATGATGATGGAATTGATATTGATCAATCATACTCTGGTTTAGTTACTAACAGTGTTTCTCTACAGGGACCTGGTTCTGATCATGCTCTTGAAATTGACGGTCCTGAGGGTTCTATGGAAGCAGGATTTACCTTAGATGGTATTACCCTAATTGGGAATGGTGGAACTGCAAAAAGTGAAATTGCTGACTACAGAAAGTCTGCTTTAGGAGTAAACAAAAATGTATATGCATACAACTTCCCACCAGCTGGTGACGGGGATGTTTCATTAAGTTCTGGTTCAGATGCTACTTATGCCGCTGGTACACTTTCATTCGAGAACTGGGAAATTGTTTTGAATGCTGCAGACACTGATGTTCTAAATATTATGCCTGAGATTAGTGGTACAAGAACAATGATCAACAATCCATCTGGAAGTGCTGCTGTAACAGTTGTAACTGCTGGAAGTCAAACTGTTGGTGCTACCTTAGCTGGATTTGATTGGACATGGTCTAAAGCAAATGGTTTATATTAATTAAAAATTTAATAACAATTAGTTAATATAGTAATAGCCCGGAAAATTCTGGGCTATTTTTATTTTAGCCTAAATATCTTTATGGTAAGAACTATTACATTAATAATATTATTCTTTCTACCCGAATTATCATTAAGTCAAAATGGAATTATCAGGGGTACATTAAAAGACAAATCAACACAAGAAGGTTTACCTTTTGCAAATATAATTATCAAAGAACTAGGGGCTGGAACAACAACTGACTTTGAGGGAAACTATAACTTGGAGGTACAGCCTGGAAATTATTCTGTTGAATTCTCTTACGTTGGATATGAAAGTATAGTAGTTACTGATGTTACCATAAATGAAGGAACTATTTACCCTCTTTCAGTAAGCCTTGAATATGAGTCCGAATTACTTGAAGGTGTAGTTGTTACAGCAGAAGTAATCGCAAATAGTGAGTCAGCGCTTCTAACAGTACAGAGAAAATCTCCAAATCTTCTCGATGGAATAACTGCAGAAAATTTTAAAAAAATTGGAGACGGTGATGCAGCAGCAGCTATAAAAAGAGTTCCCGGTGTTTCTATTCAAGGAGGAAAATATGTTTTTGTAAGAGGCTTAGGAGATAGGTACACAAAAACAATTTTAAATGGATTAGACATTCCTGGACTAGACCCTGACAGGAATACCCTTCAAATGGATATTTTTCCAACAAATCTCATAAAAAATATTGTTATACTAAAATCATCAAGTGCTGACTTACCAGCTGACTTTACTGGAGGCATAGTTAATATTGAAACAAAAGATTTCCCTGAGGAGAAAGAATTTAATATTTCTTTTAGTGGAACTTATAATCCGTCAATGCACTTTAAAGATAACTTTCCATATTATGACGGGAGTGAAACGGACTGGTTAGGTTTTGACAATGGGATGAGAGAGGTACCAATAGACAGAAGAACTGTTATCCCTCAAACAGTTGATCAGGATCCTATCCTCACATCGATAACAGACTCCTTTGATCCAAATCTTGCATCGAAAATTGGAAATAGCTCAATGAATTTTGGACTTGGTATAACTTACGGCAATCAGTACAATTTAAAGTCAGGAAACACCCTTGGTTTAATCGGTTCATTTAATATCAAAAACGATTATACTTTTTATGAAAATTTTGAGAACTATTGGATGAGAAAACAAGTTGATCCAAATGTTTCTGAATTAGTTACAGATAGATATCAAATTGGAAGTCTAGGTAAAAGAGAGGCATTTATAAGTGGATTAGTTGGAGTTGCCTTCAAAACAAACAAGTCAAAGTATAAAATTAACCTAATGCATCTTCAGAATGGTGAGTCTAGAGCTGGAAGTTTTTTTCAGGAATATCTGTGGGAAAATTCAGTTGAGTTATTTAAAGATAATTTAGAGTATACCCAAAGACAGATTTCTAATGTATTACTAGAAGGAAAACACTCTAACTCTTCTGGTGATTTCATAGTGGACTGGAAAATCTCCCCAACTCTCTCTAAAGTAACAGATCCTGACTTACGACTCACACCTTTCAGGTGGGATGAACAAAAATATACCATTGAACCGAGTGAATCTGGTGATCCTACCCGTATATGGAGGTATTTAGACGAATATAACCTAACTGGTAAAATAGATATTACTAAAACTTATTCACTCTTTAGTAGAGAATCTAAACTTAAAATTGGTTCCACTTATACCTTTAAAGAAAGAGATTTTGAAATTCTTAACTACAGGGTTTATATCAGAAAGGAATATCTATACAGTTGGTCTGGAGACCCAGATGAAATTTTATTAGATGAAAATTTATGGACTATTAATTCAGGTCAAGGAAGTTTCATCAATGGTAACTATGAAATTTCAAATACTTATAATGCAATTCAATCAAATTTATCTTTTTATCTATCAAATGAATTTTCTCTTTCAGATAAATTTAAAAGTATATTGGGTCTAAGAGCAGAAAATTACAATCTATATTACACTGGACAGAATCAACAAGGAGATATTGTATACGAGGATGAAAATCTTTTAAGTGAACTAGACTTATTTCCATCAATAAACCTTATTTACGGTCTTAAAGAAATGTCAAATTTGAGATTTTCATTATCTAGAACAATTGCAAGACCTTCATTCAAAGAAAAATCTATTGCTCAAATATTTGACCCAGTAACTTCTACCACGTTTATTGGAAATATTGATATTCTACCAACAAAAATTTTAAATTATGATTTAAGATGGGAATTATTTCAAGAGGATGCTCAGATGTATGCTATCAGTTTATTTTATAAAGACTTCACAAACCCAATAGAACTTGTTGTATATAATGGGGCAAGTCCTAATGACTACACACCAAAGAATGTTGACGAAGCTAAAGTATATGGAATTGAGTTAGAATTTAGGAAAAATTTAGAATTCATAAGTGAATCACTTTCAAATCTTAAACTATCATTTAATACATCAATAATAAGATCGGAAGAGATAATGGATGAAAAGGAGTATGAAGGAAGAACAAAGTCAGCAAGGTCGGGAGAAGTTGTAAGTAGAAAAAGAGAGCTTCAGGGACAGTCACCTTACCTAATCAATCTAGGGTTAAACTACAATTCAATTAATAATAATTTTGAAGGTTCATTAAATTATAACGTTCAAGGGAAAACCCTTCAAATAGTTGGTGTTAATTATGTTCCAGATATTTTCACAGAACCTTTTAATAGTCTTAATCTAAATTTCAATTATAAATTTGGAAGAACAGATAATTTAAAATTAGGACTTGGAATCAAAAACCTCCTAGATGAAAAGATTGAAAGTTACTATTACACAAACGATATTAAATCAATTTACTCTAGTTTATCTCCAAGAAGAGAATTTAAGTTAAGCCTAGGAATTAACTTTTAAATTTATACCCTACTCCCTTTATTGTTCTTATAAAATTCTGACCAATTTTTTCCCTTATCTTTCTAATATGAACATCAACAGTCCTAGCTACAACATGAACATCAGAACCCCAAATATTTCTAAGTAAAGATTCTCTACTATATACTTTTTTAGGATTACTTGCTAGGAAGTATAACAAATTAAATTCCTTCTTAGGAAAGAAAATTTCTTTATTCTTAAGCTTAACTACATAACTATCTTTATTGATATCAAGATCTCCAACTTTAAGGGATTTTGATGATCTTACTTTAGATGAGGCCCTTTTATAAAGAGAATTAATTCTGCTCAAAAGAGCTCTAGGTTTTATTGGCTTTGTGATGTAATCATCTGCGCCAGCATCGAAGGCAGCNACTTCAGAGTACTCTTCAGTTCTAGCTGTGAGGAAAAGAATATAAGATGATTTTAAGTTATCAATTTCTCTAAGTTTAATACAGGTCTCTATTCCGTCCATTTCAGGCATCATTATATCAACCAACATTAAATTTGGATTAATCTTTTGAGCTATTGAAACTCCTTTTTTCCCCGATGAAGCTGTTTCTACATAATAACCTTCTGACTCGAGATTGTACTTTAAAAGTAGTAGAATATCTTTGTCATCATCAATAGCTAAAATCTTAAAATCAGATTTGTTTTGCATATAGCAATTTATAATTATTATGGTTATTTACTTTCTTAATTTAGCTGAAATTTTAATTGATAATATTAACTTAAAATATGAATAAAATTTATTTAACATTAGAATAGTCATCTATTTCAATAACAAAATTTCCAAAATTCATTTTAGCTTCTAACATCAATGGAATTTTTTTTTCATCGTCAGTGATCCAAAATTTAACAGCGTCCTCTTCCTTGAAAAGTTTATTTTTCTCTGGTATTAATGGCGAGAGAACAATAGAATTAAATCTTCCAATTTTAGAGTCGATTTCCTCTTTTCTAATAAACTTCATCTGGTAACTGAACTTTGAATTATCTTCAAAATAAGGAATTTCAATTAGATCTCCATAATTAGCAGAGTCGTAATCTAGTGAACGCAGATAAGCTAAACTTGCNATCCAATAATTCATAAAATAGGATCTTACAATTTTTTGAATGTCATCTTCAAAATGTAAATACTTATACTCAATAAATTTTTTTGTCTCTTTATCCAACAACTCAATTTGGACGCTATCTGAATCATTTTGAAAATTTAATATTTCATTTTTTCTATATTTTCCTTCAGCCAGGTATCTGTAGAATTTCTCAGGTTTGAATTCAGAATCGTCAATATAAGATCCCCAGTTATCTCTTACCCTCGCAAAAAAATCAAAAACACCAATTGTTCTTCCATTAACATCTATTTTGAATGTTTCTTTATCATTAATATTATATTTATCAACAGCAGTTGACATGGTTGCTTTTCCTGCTGAAAAAATACCAAATGAAACTAAAAAATCAATTTTCTCACCTGGAATTGGGTGTTCAACAGGTTGGGAATTGATTGTTCCGTTAAAAAAAATTAAAATTAAAAAAAGGCGATTTAAGCTCAATTGGAAAACTTTATTCATCTGTAAACTTAAGTCACAAAAATATTAAAATATGATGAGTATAGTAGCTATATTTAAACATCTTTAAATAAAAAAATAAATTTTACTAAAAATATTAGTATTATAAATTTTTACTACTTATTTTAGCAAAAAAGAAATTATGAAAGAGACAAAAGAAAAATCAAACGCACTTAATCTTGCAATTGAGAAATTAGAAAANACATATGGTCAAGGAACCATAATGAAATTAAGTGATGAAAATATAGTCAAAATACCTAGCATACCTACAGGCTCTCTTAGCCTTGACATAGCGCTTGGAATTGGTGGNCTTCCTAAAGGAAGAGTTGTTGAGATATATGGACCAGAATCATCCGGTAAAACCACTCTTTCTATGCACTGCATAGCAGAAGCTCAAAAGAAAGGTGGAGTTGCGGCATTCATTGATGCTGAACATGCATTTGACAAGTCATATGCTGAGAAATTAGGAATTGATACTGAAAATCTGCTTATATCGCAACCAGATAATGGAGAGCAAGCACTCGAGATAACAGAACACTTGATTAGATCAAACGCTCTTGATATAATAGTGATCGATTCTGTGGCAGCACTAGTNCCTAAGGGAGAGATTGAAGGTGAGATGGGNGATAGTGTGATGGGACTACAGGCAAGATTAATGTCACAAGCACTTAGGAAACTAACAGGTGCTATTCATAAGTCTGGATGTGTTTGTATTTTCATAAACCANTTAAGACAAAAAATTGGAGTGATGTTCGGGAACCCAGAAACCACAACAGGTGGAAACGCTCTTAAATTCTACTCTTCTGTTAGGCTCGACATCAGAAGNATNGGNCAAATTAAAGATAGCCCTGACAGNATCATGGGTAATAGGACAAAAGTAAAAGTTGTAAAAAATAAAGTTGCTCCTCCTTTNAAAGTNGTTGAGTTCGACATCATGTACGGAAAGGGAATATCNAAATCNGGTGAGATACTTGACTTAGGTGTAGAACTTGAAATAATTCAGAAATCTGGTTCTTGGTTTTCATATAATAATGAAAAGCTNGGACAAGGAAGAGATTCAGTCAAAGTGATTTTNGAGGATAATCCAGAGCTCATGAAAGAGCTCGAGAAAACAATAAGAGAAAAGCTAACAACTAGTTAGATCTTATTGCCTCCACTGGGTCAAGGTTTGAAGCAAATAACGCTGGAAAAAATCCGGCTATAAAACCNATAAATGTTGATACGGATACTCCAACAATTACATTCTTCAACGATATAATTAAATCAAAAGTACCAAGGTCAATTAGTGTTAGTAAAAACACTAAAAATATTCCTATTAAACCTCCAAAGACACTTAGGAATGAGGATTCAAATAAGAATTGAGTAAGAATAAAATACTTTTTCGCGCCTAAAGACTTTTGCAGACCAATTATAGGGACTCTTTCCTTGACTGAAACAAACATTATATTTGCTATCCCAAAACCACCTACAAGGATCGAGAAACTAGCAATGACCCAACCAGCAATTGTTATAGTACCAAATATTGTAGATATAAATGAAGCCAGATATTCAGGTCTGTTAATAGCAAAGTTGTCTTCCTCAAGTGGCTTAAGTCCTCTTTTGGCTCTTAATAAGCCCTTAACTTCGTACTCAAGATTAACTAATCCTGGGTCAATTTCTGAGTCACCTTTAATCCTTATGACCGCATCACTTCCCTTTCCACCTACCCTAAACATTTTTTTAAATGTATTATATGGAATAGACATCTGTCTGTCAAATGTGTCACCAGCACCAAAAGACTCACCTTGCTCATTTTGAACACCGATAACTGTGAATGTCCTTCCCTTTATTTTTATCTGTTTTCCTAATGCATTTTCTGGGGTTCTAAAAAGATCCTCCATTATTTTGTATCCAATAATTACAGCATCAAGTCCTATTATTGTCTCATTTTGGGTAAAAAATCTCCCTGCAACAAAATCCCAATCAAAGAAAAACTGATTCTCAAAAACCACACCATTTAAATTGTCAACAGACGAGCTATTATTTAAATATTTAACATTAGATATACCCCTTGAGGCAGCAATTTCAACCGACTGAGCCGTAGATAAATTATCTCTTAGAAATTCATATTCCCTATAAATTGGCTCGGGTCTTTTCCAAAATTTCCACCACTCGTATGAAGGATTATCAAAATCCCAAGGCCATTTCTCTACTCTTAGGTTATCAGTACCAAGAAAACTTAGATTATCTTTTATGCTTCTCTCAAGAGAATCGACAGTAGAAAGCACAGCAATAATTGTAAAAATACCAATGGTTACACCAAGTAATGAGAGAACTGTTCTAACAGGATTAGATATTATTGAATTAAAAGAAAATATGAAACTTTCTCTGAGCAGCCTTAAAAATAATTTCATAAATTAAAGGTATGTTAAAACAATTATTTAGCTTTGCAAACCTCAAAACTACGTTAATTTTATAAATTTAATATGAAACTTTCTGAATTTGATTTTAAGCTAGCTTCAACACGAACTGCAGTACACCCGGCAGAGAATAGAGACGAATCCAGACTGATGATTGTGCATAAAGACACGGGAAAAATTGAACATAAACAGTTTAAAGACATTATAAAATATTTCAAA
>FUFK010071922.1_pt1 | contig 11090 bp, 11 predicted proteins | sample 1021851 | NCBI WGS metagenome assembly FUFK01 (sample SAMEA51879418, study PRJEB19060) | metagenome
TCAATATTATTCAAATCTATAAACACTAAGACTGATGAATCTAGATCAATTAACTTAAATCCTAAATTAAAACTAATTCTTGCTGAGTGGAAACTTATCTGGCATAAATATCCATTGAAAGGGCGCAAAGTTTCTACAGAAAGTAAACTAATTGAATATGTAATACCCAAGCCACAGCCTACAGATTACGTCTTTAAAGGCCGCAAGAAAGGTCAACACTTGAATCGCAAGTCTGTTGATAGGGTTGTAAGAAGAACCTTGAATGAATTATCTATTAAGGGCGCGAGTTTACACAGTACTAGAAGAACCTGTTTAACCACCCTGAAAGATAAAGGCTGGCAAGATGCAGATATTATGGCCGTTAGTGGTCACAAGGACTTTGGAAGTCTTAAAAAGTATTTGCACACAACTCCAAAACAAATGAAAAGTATGATTAATGACTTTGATTAATTCACAACTGTGAACCGTGGTTCATTATTTATCCCAATCTGCTGGTTTTGGTTCAACTTTTATACACATTGTCCATTGATCTATATTTTCAGGTTCAGGATCTTCAGGTCCAAGAGTAATCATTTTCAATGTAGGTGGTTTCTTTTCCAAAGTGACTCTATTAATTCTTCGCTCTAATCTTTTTAAATCGTTTAAATTCAAAATAATCCCCATTATTACTAATATTTTACCGTTTTCTTTTGNGAAATACTGCAAGACCAGAACATNAAAAAATTGAGTATTTTAACGGAATACTACATAAGACTTNAGTAATACCAATGGATCCAGCCTTAGGGTGTAGTGGTGTATTGGGGTTGTTGTCTGGGCGGGGTAGCAGTAGGACTTAACGGTAGGGAAACACCAAGAGAAAGGGAGGAAGAAAGCAATACTACTAATACACCTTAGGGGTGTGATGTGTTCTGTCCCAACAGTTTTCATGGTGTATTTTTCGCGAATACACCCTAAATACTACTTAGATCTATAACTGCGTTGCCTGCATTTATTGGAGCAATACAACCGCGTTGATCTAAACGGATTAAATAGTTGATTACATTGTTTGCAGGGAATTTCTANTCTNGTTTTGGAATTGTGCTTTTTTCTGTAAGTTCTAGATGTTTTACGACTATTAGCTTTAACAACTTCTACTCTGCAAGTCGCGCATCTTACTTTTTGTCTTCTGTCATAACCCACTCTCCAAGCAAGTGGTTCTTTGCAGCAATCGCAGAAATATAGAAAATAATCTATGCCATAAGATAGATTTCTAAATTTGATATTTACTACAGGCCTACCATCTACCCTATTTGCTCTTTGGGTATAAGATTCTATTTCCTTGGGCCTTGAATTAATGTAATCTCTAAATTCCTTATTCCATTTTGATAGGTGGAGTTTTGATTCTGGATAGTCCATAGCTGGTTACGATAAATAGTGATTCGTTAAATAGGAAATTTAATTAAATTGGTGGTTACGTTAAAAAGTGATTCATCAGAATTTTGAATTTTCTGTAATGTCACGCNATAGCGTTACCCCGTGGGCCACGGTTTTTCAGCTTTAAAACACTTCCCTTCTCTTGGACCCTTACTAACTAGGCCAAGGCCTAATTCTTGTAATTTTTCTATTAATTCACTAATTTCCTCATATTTATAAATCTTCCTATGTTCAAACGATAGTTTTTTATAAATTAATGAAAATGGAACTGGTCCCTTACTCTCTTTGGCTGCAATAGCTCAGAAGCCTTCTTAATATGATGTCCCTACTGTTCTCGCTGGCCTTATTATCAACATTGATGCTGACGCTATCCCAATAATTAACTAATTCGATTGCATTATTAATAGTAGAAATATCAACTTGATTATCAGGAGGTTCATCAACATAAGAATCCCCNTGGCTGATCTTATTTTTAATTTTTANCTGTACTTGCTGCATTATCCAAAGTATTCCAGCNACGCGNGCAACCTTNCCAGCAGACTTGTTATATGTAGCAGCGTGAGANGATTTAANATTNTTNTTTGNAGCNAATTCTTGTCTCTCTAACTCATAATCNGAAAATCTTTTCAACGCTTCATTTGTAAGTTCTAAATTATTAGTCCTAAAGTCTTTAACCTCATTAATAAAATATCTAAGATAACTTTCAGCCTTTTTAAACTTACTTCGCTCTTCAGGAGTAACTACAGTTGGTAATCTTTTAGGAATTGCTGCGCTGTAATCAAAAATAAATCTTGCCCACAACCCGTTAGCATCTTGACCCCTATGTAATTTTGTTAGGACTTCAGGCTGACCTCCTCCAAAAATTGTGACCGCGGTCTCTTCGCAATATCTATGCTCGTCCATTCTGATGGTATTAAATCCCTGCCCGTCATATAGCTCNAGTAAAAATTCCTCATCAGATCCACGACCTTGGCTGTACTTATTAAAACTTTTAATTAATCCAGCAAGTTCATCATTAAATCTNAGTAAACCCATTTTTNCTNTTTCCTGATCCATNANCTGTNNCTCCAACGNTTCAGNTGTCGCATCACGCGTTGTNATTATTGGATAAGGAGGTTTTTCTGGTTTATCTCCTCCATTNTNTCTGTAATCAGCAAGATCAGAAACATATTGTTGACCAGCTTTAAAATTCGCTCTTGCAAGATCTTTTTTAACGTCCTTCAACGGATCCTGTAATAGTAAATTCATCAACGGAGTTTTCTTTGAACCTGATGCACCAATTACACAAGCAAACAAATTCAACGGANNTATNAAGTTAGNTGTAGGNATACAGTTAATTTTTGTCCCCAATCGAATCAANGGAGCTACTGCTGACATAAATGTCAGAATTTTCAAAGTATCNTTATGNGGTAAATANTGAGTTACTGTCTCAATACTATTGGAGACTTCTGTTGGGAAAACANCAGCAATTTTAATATCTTTANCTGGTNCTGGTTTAGCTTTTTCGTAAGGGTGNACCCAACCANACTTTCTGGCCCANTCAACAACAGTCCCAAGACCTGCNCGNTGTTCTTNTAANTATTGCATTTCATATTCTGGGTCCCATTTATCTCCATACCAACCAGCTTCATTACATATAGAAATTGCTTCATTNCCGTATTCATTAACCAGCCCAGCCAGAACAGGAATACATATTTCTAACCTCCTACCTTTACCAGCACCCTCATGTATTGGGATATGTTTTAACATTTCCACTACAATTTTTTTCTGTTCTTCTGGTTTATCTTTTAATCTGTCTAGCCAGCCCTTATCGCCACCATAATCTTTTCTTGCAATATCAGAAATAAAATCTTTTTTCTCCTTATATATAGGAGTAGTTTTCTTTTCTGGTAATTGTGGAAGTAAGTTGTCGAAGGTTTCCCAACTGTAATCGCCAGAATTAAAATCTTTAAATTTACAGAATTTGTTGGATTTGCTGTGCCTGCCACCAACACACCGCATTACTCTTGCAGGGTTTTTAATACTGGTATCAATATTTAATTTGGGAGATTTTTCTTTTAATAGATTAATTATCCTTTCTTGGATATTNTTCCATTTATCAGTAGGGACTTTAGGAACTAGCCAATAAGCATGGAGANNTCTGTTGCCACTATCNACAGTAAATGACGGATCAGGAAGACCAGCTTNTTTGATGCAAGATAATTGCTCTTCAGGAGTCATATTGTCTGGATCTCCTTCACAGAAAAAGACATTCAAATAAGCAATATGTTTATCTTGTGCACCCCACGCTTTGACATACCCATGCTTATTTTTATGTTCAGGTTTACTACCCCAATCTTCAGGTTGTTCTTTAGCAACTCCTAAAATTACTCCAAGAGAATTTTCTGGTATTTTCCTCAGGTGCTTTTCGATCTCTCGATCAGTTTTGGAAGTTCCTCCTTTTATATGTATGCAGGGTTTATTTTTATCTTTTGGGAAAATAGCAAAGATAGGTTTTGGGTTAGCTATTAGCTTTATAAAAAGATCTCTTCCGTCCCAATCAACATAGGGAGAAATCTTATGTTTTCTAGAAATTTCTGGCATAATGTAGTTAGGTAGTTTATTAATTGGGTCTGTGTGGTGCAGGCCTTTTTTATTGGTTATTTGGAATATCTCCGTCATGTTCAGTCAGCCAATAATCGTCCATTAACTTCTCCATCAACATTGCTTTCTGTACATCTTCCATTCGATCCTCTAACGAGAACATCAACTCCAACTCTCGTCTTTTAGCTTCAAAATTATTCTGCATTTTCCATCTCCTCTATCCATTCTTCAGTTCGCTTTAGTCTTTCCTCCTGATCCTTTAATTTTTCATTTACTTTCCTAGCTTTCTCTTCATTCTCAGCACAACATTTATNCAGATCTTTATTTCTTTTCTGAATTTCTTTCAAAACTTCCAGTTGGGAAGCTTCATATCTATAAAGTAACTTTTCAAATAGAAAAGCAATTTCATCTTCTTTCAGAAATTGATCTAAAAATTCGAGAATGAATTTTACTCTTTTGGCTTGTTTAAATTTCATTTACTACCCCCACGAACAGGTGCAGCAAATTTGGCCTGCTGTAATCTGCAAGCATCAATATTCCATAAAATCGCAGCGTTTCTTCCTGCGCTGGACTGTATGTAATGTTTAACAGGTTGTAGATAACCTTCACGCTTTAACGTGTAGAGAGTTCTATAGTGGATTCCCAACTGCTCGGCGGCTTCCTTCGACTTCAGCCAAGGACCTTCAGGTAACGCACTAGACTCCCTTTCTAAAAAAGGAGACATTATTCCTATAAAAGTAGTTTTTTATATTTCCCTTACTGAGTTCTTCTGTTCAGCTAGAGCACCGCAATAGCTTAATTGGATAACTGCCAGACTTACTCGGCCACCGACACGAGCGACTAATAGCACCGTTATTTCATAAGGACTTGGGANGTTCCTTAATCGTCTTGCTTTAATAATAGACACACTTTTCGGTGTTATCAAGTATTACTCAAAAACTTCCAGAAACTTCAATGATATGTGTAAAAAACCTAGTGGTGGACCTAGTGCTTGGGTAGCACCCGCGCTATAAAATACTTGTCGCTAACTGTCGCTAAATACTTTTTAATAATTTATCAATTTCTAGTCTTTGCAATACTTCTCGGTTGGTATTTTGCGTGCTCCCAAAGCACCCGCGCTACCAAGCTGCGCCACGCCCCGCTACTCAGTAATAATAGACTATCACTAGCATTTTGGGAAATATGTATTAATACCAATACTTTAGGATTGAAGTAATTAGGTTAAATTGGGTTGTTTTTGGAGTCATTTGTCGCTAATTTGTCGCTAAGTGTCGCTATCTTTTGTCGCTAAAAAATAGCNNTATTTNNTNAATTCTAGCGACAAGAATAAAGCACCCGCTCTTTTGCCTTTCTAACAAGTGCCAACCCGTTACAAAGCTGATCCTTGGGTAATTGCTCTCCGAGATATGTTGAAGACCTCGGTGGGCCCTGCGTGGCGTGTAATGGAACAGTCGGGAAAAACTAAAATAGATGTAAGATTTTCAGACAAAACTAGATCTTATGCAACTATTCCAATTCCATGGTTGCCAGCAAGATCAAGAGATATTGAAGATGCAATAATCAAAATTGCAAATATTGTCCAAGGTGGAAGAACTTTAAAAGAAGCTGTTGAAGCTATTTATGGAACTAATAAAAAAGTTCCTGTTGCAGTACAAGCACCTTCATCAGAACTACTGANAAATTGTTGGGAAGANTTTGGAAGAGAAAAAGTTAAAAATAATAAAATTAAGCAAAGTACTTGGGATACTGACTACGCTAAATCTTTTAAAAAGATTGAACCTGTATTGGATCAATGTGTAGATGTAGATACTTTATTATCATTCGCTGGGGATAATCTTGAAGCTGGTTGTCGTAGCAGACAGATAGCAATTCAAAATTTAGCTGCATGGTTGCGCTGGGCTGTTGCTAAAAAATATCTTGAACCAACAAGATGGGAACCACCAGCAGAAAAATCAAAAGCAATAAAAGAATTTATAGGAGAAAAAAATGGATCTAGAGAAGAAGGAGTCCCACTATATGATGATGAAATTTTAAAAATAATTGAATATATAGAGAGTATTGGTTCAAGTGCATCTCAACGCTGGGCCTATGTCATTAAACTCTGCGCCTGCTATGGACTAAGACCACATGAAGTCCAGTTCTTATCCGTTAAAGAAATTCGAGGAGTTAAAAATGTTTATTGTAGTTATCAAAAAAGATCAGGTGCAGGGAAAACAGATAGCAGGGAAGTCTTTGGACTACACCCCAGTTGGGAAAAGAATTGGAATTTAGTTGAACTAATAGAAACTCAAGAAATACCTTTTCCAAAATTTACAGGTGGCGTTGGAGAAAGTCTTAGAAAGTATCTTTTAAAGAAAAGAACCAATCCTCCTCATCTTGCGAAAAATGCTTGGAATCAAATAGTAGAAAAAAGGAGAAAAAAAGGAGAAAATGTGACACCCTACAGCTTCAGGCATGGCTGGGCGTGGAGAGTTCATACCGATCAAAGATATTGCAATAAGATCAATACTAGGGTTGCAGCTTCGTTGATGGGACACAGCCACCAGACCCACCTTGAATACTATGGTCGTTGGGTTCCAACTGGTTCTATAAGAAGTTCACTAAATGAACTTTTAGGTTAATTTATTTAATTCTTCTAATAGTTCTTTTTTTCTATTTTTTAATGGAGCTATTTCTTGCCTGAACCAAGTCATCTCGCAGTTCAGTTTGTACTCAACTTGATCTAATTCATCTTGTAGCAGTCTTTTTTTAGTCATTACTCAGCATCTACATCAAATACTATTTTGCTGCCCTCTAATGCAGCAACTTTAGTCTCTAAAACATCTAATTTTGCACCGTATAATTCCATTTTCTCCTTCTCCANAACATAATTAATTATCGTCTTAGAAGCATCATTTCTCGCATAAGCTCTTTCAGAATTATCTAGTGCAGTCTTAACTAAACGACTCATTACTTTTGGAAAAGCTGTAAACGCTACATTACGTCCTACGATTGCAGACTCTTTNCCTTGGTCATTATGAAATTTGATGCACTCTGGAAGCTCCCTATATTTTTTGAGGGTCCTTAAATCAATACCAGCTAATTCAGCACTCTTCCCCCATGATGATCCTTGGACATGATGAGATATTGCTTCAAATACAGCAGCAGGGATTTCTTGAAGTTGTTTATCAGTAGGGACAGCAGCCATCAACTACCTCCCAATCCGACCATGATATTTCATCTGATTATTGATGATCTGTTCCTGAGTAAGTGGTTCTAACAACATTCTTTGTTCAAAAGAAAGTTTTGATCTTGCTTCATTTCTTGCTTGTGTTTCAGCATTACGCTTCTGCATTGCAGCAATTTCTTTTTCAATCTTTTGTTTTTGATATTCTTGTTCAGCCTTCTCGATCTCCTGAAACTGATGCTCGTAACCANATTTTTTGTACAAGTCTTTGTTTTGATAATCAACAATACCTTTAGCAAGATCTCTAGCTAGATTTGCTGGTAATTTTTTAGGNTCAGTTATTCGGAAAAGATTCTGATANAGTTTCCCCCCGTCAAACATTCTCAACTGCTCCAACTGAGTNATGGANAGNTCACTCGGTTGTTGAGGTAACGGAGGGACAGGAGAATTGAAGTTCATCTCCCAGAACTGACAAAAAGCATCTAAATGAAGNNNNTNNGNCATAANTAAGTACCTCTGCGGTTTTGAAATCTTTGCAATCTTTGTTGATATTCAGAACTGAATAAGTTGGGACATTTCTTAACAGCTAACTGTCTTGGAGATTTAGTTTTATCTTCCCTGCAAATATCGAACCAATGAGTTCAGATAAATCGTATGCTGCCTTGTAATCATGTGGGATACACATAAGCGCATACTTATTGCAGGCGTTGTTCAATAACCACTCTCCTTCTGACATTTGCTGACCAGCGTAGTTATTCGACACTAAATAAACAAAGATAATTGTTATTACTTTTATTATAATACTTTTCCCACTAAATGTTATTTANTANTTGCATTTATTNTTANTTTATTATATTATTTATACATAAGTNCCNNGNNTGGNGATNTNNNTTTCAGNTNATCTGCAACCCTCCCCCCGATNAGTAATNNNNATATCACTATTTGTTATCTGTAANATTGANTATTTACTAGAGNANTNNTNATATTTTTATTCGTNATAAATAATAGTTAATTAATAANTAATACTNAATANATANTTGATTNNTACTTNTCACTACTTGNNCNTAACNTGAGACAAAATATAGATAAGGTCTCTAGTACCTTCAGAAGCGTTGGTATTAGGTAGGCCAATCAAAACTATTCTTTATACTTAAAAATGAAAAATGATGGATATGGACAGGCTGAGATACTTACANNNGAACAGCTTGATCTATTAGTTGAACATCTACCAGAAGGACCTCATAAGATAGCTTTCTGTGTNATGAGATATTCAGCTTCAAGAATTTCTGAAACATTGAAATTAAAATGGTCTGATATTAGTGAAGAGTCAATATTATTCAAATCTATAAACACTAAGACTGATGAATCTAGATCAATTAACTTAAATCCTAAATTAAAACTAATTCTTGCTGAGTGGAAACTTATCTGGCATAAATATCCATTGAAAGGGCGCAAAGTTTCTACAGAAAGTAAACTAATTGAATATGTAATACCCAAGCCACAGCCTACAGATTACGTCTTTAAAGGCCGCAAGAAAGGTCAACACTTGAATCGCAAGTCTGTTGATAGGGTTGTAAGAAGAACCTTGAATGAATTATCTATTAAGGGCGCGAGTTTACACAGTACTAGAAGAACCTGTTTAACCACCCTGAAAGATAAAGGCTGGCAAGATGCAGATATTATGGCCGTTAGTGGTCACAAGGACTTTGGAAGTCTTAAAAAGTATTTGCACACAACTCCAAAACAAATGAAAAGTATGATTAATGACTTTGATTAATTCACAACTGTGAACCGTGGTTCATTATTTATCCCAATCTGCTGGTTTTGGTTCAACTTTTATACACATTGTCCATTGATCTATATTTTCAGGTTCAGGATCTTCAGGTCCAAGAGTAATCATTTTCAATGTAGGTGGTTTCTTTTCCAAAGTGACTCTATTAATTCTTCGCTCTAATCTTTTTAAATCGTTTAAATTCAAAATAATCCCCATTATTACTAATATTTTACCGTTTTCTTTTGNGAAATACTGCAAGACCAGAACATNAAAAAATTGAGTATTTTAACGGAATACTACATAAGACTTNAGTAATACCAATGGATCCAGCCTTAGGGTGTAGTGGTGTATTGGGGTTGTTGTCTGGGCGGGGTAGCAGTAGGACTTAACGGTAGGGAAACACCAAGAGAAAGGGAGGAAGAAAGCAATACTACTAATACACCTTAGGGTGTGATGTGTTCTGTCCCAACAGTTTTTATGGTGTATTTTTCGCCAATACACCCTACATACTCCCTACCCCGTGGGCCAAGGTTTTTCAGCCTTAAACAAGAATCCTTCTCTTGGTCCTTTACTTACTGAACCAAGTCCCAATTCCTCAAGTTTTTTTATAAGTTCCTTTACTTCCTCATATTGATATTTCTTCCTGTGGTCAAAGGACAGCTTTTTATAAATTACGTTAAATGCAACTGGTCCTTTACTCTCTTTTTCAGCTATGTTCAATAATCGCCTTAAGATAACATCTTTACTGTTTTCGCTGGCCTTATTATCAACATTGATGCTGACGCTATCCCAATAATTAACTAATTCGATTGCATTATTAACTGTANAAATATCAACTNNATTNTCAGGAGGTTCATCAACATAAGNATCNCCTTGGCTGATCTTATTTTTAATNTTTAACTGTACTTGNTGCATTATCCAAAGTATTCCAGCCACGCGAGCAACCTTTCCAGCAGACTTGTTATATGTAGCAGCGTGAGATGATTTAATATTCTTTTTTGAAGCTAATTCTTGTCTCTCTAACTCATAATCAGAAAATCTTTTCAACGCTTCATCTGTAAGTTCTAAAGTATTAGTTCTAAAATCTTTAACTTCACTAATAAAGAAACTGAGATAATTAGCAGCTTTTTTAAAATTACTTCGTTCTTCAGGAGTAACTACAGTAGGTAATCTTTTAGGAATTGCTGCGCTGTAATCAAAAATAAATCTTGCCCACAGCCCGTTAGCATCTTGACCCCTATGTAATTTTGTTAGAACTTCAGGCTGACCTCCTCCAAAAATACTAACCGCAGTTTCTTCGCAGTATCTATTCTCTTCCATTCTTGAAGTCTGAAATCCAGACCCGTCATAAAGTTCAAGTAAAAACTCCTCATCCGATCCACGACCTTGGCTGTATTTATTAAAACTTTTAATTAGTCCAGCAAGTTCATCATTAAATCTAAGTAAACCCATTTTTACTCTCTCCTGATCCATTAATTGCTTCTCTAATGCTTCAGTAGTCGCATCCCTTGTTGAAATTATTGGATATGGAGGTTTTTCTGGTTTATCTCCTCCATTATTTTTGTAATCAGCAAGATCAGAAACGTATTGTTGTCCAGCTTTAAAATTTGCCCTTGCAAGATCTTTTTTAACTTCTTTCAACGGATCCTGTAATAGTAAATTCATCAACGGAGTTTTCTTTGAACCTGATGCACCAATTACACAAGCAAACAAATTCAATGGAACTACAAAATTAGTTGTAGGGATACAGTTAATTTTTGTCCCCAATCGAATCAACGGAGCTACTGCTGACATAAACGTCAGAATCTTCAAAGTATCTTTATGAGGTAAATATTGAGTTACTGTCTCAATACTATTGGAGACTTCTGTTGGGAAAACAGCAGCAATTTTAATATCTTTAACTGGTGCTGGTTTAGCAGTCTCGTAAGGATGAACCCAACCATACTTTCTGGCCCACTCAACAACAGTTCCAAGACCTGCTCGCTGTTCTTGTAAATATTGCATTTCATATTCTGGGTCCCATTTATCTCCATACCAACCAGCTTCATTACATATAGAAATTGCTTCATTTCCAAATTCATTAACCAGCCCTGCCAGAACAGGAATACATACTTTACCTCTCCTACCCATACCAGCACCCTCATGTATTGGGAT
>FUFK010072409.1_pt1 | contig 11090 bp, 9 predicted proteins | sample 1021851 | NCBI WGS metagenome assembly FUFK01 (sample SAMEA51879418, study PRJEB19060) | metagenome
TCTGTTGGATCTTTTTCATCTCTATAAGTAAGTTCTTCTACACCAGTATAAACTAAAGCTTTCATAATTATTTTTCATTAAGAAGATAATACATAATATATGAAACGACAAATCCTATAATCCATGAAAAAGTTTTAAAATCTACAAAATTGACATTCCAAATTATTGAAAATGAAAAAACAAAACCAATTAGTACAGCGTATACAGCTTTATAATTCCATCCACCTGAATAAATGTACTCGTTTTCTAGTCTGATAAAAAAAAGATCTTTGTGATTAACTTTTTCTTTCTTGACAAGATAGTAGTCTGCAATGATAACTCCAAAAATTGGTCCAAAAAATGCTGCTAAACTATCAATTAATTTTATTATTTCTATTTGGCTTAGTATTGATGGCCACAAACTGCCTGTTATTAGTCCAAATATTAAAATTAGTATTCCTGCACTTTTAAGGTCCAAGTTTTTAGGTAAAAAATTAATTATACTATTTTGCGTTGGAACATAATTAGTTATTAAATTTGTCGAAAGTGAAGAGAATATTATAAAAATTAATGCGTAGACTGTTAGATAGACATTATCAATCTTTCCTATTATATCCATCGGCTTTGTCATTATTTGATCAACAACGATTAGCTTTTGATTCAATAAAACATCAACACCTATTACAATAGTAGTCGCAAGAAAGGAAAATATAATCATATTCAAAAATAAAAATAAATTTCCTATTTTAAGATCTCTGCTAGTTTTTACATATCTTGAAAAATCTCCATAATTCAAAAGCACAATGGAAAAATATGAAAAAATTGTCCCTGTAAGAATAAAAAAGGGCATTACATTTGATTTAGAAATCAAATTTGTACTAGTTGTATTAGATTTTAGAGATTGAAATATTTGAGTGCTATTTTCAGCAATAAGCATAATAAAAAAGAAAATTAAACCGAAGTAAACAAATATTGCAGAGAATTTTAAAAACCCTTGATTATATCTTTGACCATTCGTAAATAAAAAAAATTGAATGAAAAATGTCACTATTAATGAAAACCAATCTATAACATTTAAGCCTAGAAAAAATTGTAAAACAAATTCATTTTCTAAAATTTGTGGGTCGAATATGTAATAAATAATAATTCTTGTTAGGTANGTTATAGATTTGGATATAAAGTATGTTTGTATTCCAAACATAAAAATTCCAACAANTGATCTTAATAANCTTAAATATCTAGCACCNTTTAGACCCATGGACATTCTCATCAAAACTGGAAAAGGTAATCCGTGTTTTTGGGATGGGTGACCAATTAAAGAAATAAAAAAATACACAAGAATTGATGCAGCTATTGAGGAAGATAAAACTAAATAAGAACTTAAATTATAGATTAAATACAAAGAAGATATAAGAGCAAATCCAGCAATAGTTTGAATACTATTTGCCCAATAACAGAATAAATCTGCCGAAGTCCATGTTTTGTTACTTGGATTAACTGTAGCTAATTCAAAATTTTTTAATTCTATATTTTGACTCACTTTAAAGATTCTAAACTAATATTTTTATATGTCTATAAAAGTGATAACAGTAAGATATTAATACATGAGTTTTCTAAAAAGTAATATTGGTTACATTTCAATGTTCATTGCTGTTATAGGCTTTGGCTCTGGTCCTCCATTTGTAAAATTAGCACTACAAGAGTTTTATGTAATGGATTTAATGGCAGTTCGATTCTCTTTAGCATTTATTTTAATGTTAATATTTGCACTTTTAATGAGAGTAGATTTATCTATTAAAAAAATTGGATTAACTCCTTTTTTAATGGGTCTACTAAATCCTTTTTTGGTAACTCTTAGTTTTCATATAGGGCTGTTGCTAACTTCTCCGGTAAGTGGTGTTGCTTTAATAAGTACAATTCCTATTTGGCAGCCTTTTGTAGCAAGAATTTTTTTAAAAGAAAAAATTGAAATTAAAGTAATAATTGGAGCATTTATTACAATTATTGGAACTTTAATTTTATTATCAACCCAAAAGAAAATTGGAGGTGGAAATTATTTAGGGGATTTTATTATATTTTTAGGAATGATGTGTGTTTCTATTAATGAAGTACTTGGAAGACGTTTTATGCAAACCAAAGTAAATCAATTGGGTGTTAATACTTTTCAATACATGATTGGAGCAATCTTATCTGTTCTAATACTTTTTATATTGTGGCCTGATAGTAGTTTTAAATATAATAATTATTTAAATTTAAGTCCTCCAGTTCTTGCAGCCATAACATTATCTTTTATAACTTTTGGAGCTTATTTATTTTATAACTTTGCTTTAAGAAGAGCACCNATTGGNAGAATTAGTTTNATGTATCCTTTAACTGGTCCNATTGGNGCTACAATGTCATGGATAGTTTTGGGTTCTACAATATCCATTAATATATTTATATCCTTAATAATTATTTTAGTAGGAACAATTATTCCTCAAATTAATAAAAAAGCTAAGGGCTAGGATACATTATACTTGGCAACCATAATGCTATTTGGGGAAATATAATAATTAATATTAAGCCAATTAATTGAATAACCATAAATTGCATCATACCTAAATATATATCTTTTAAATCCCATTGAGGCACCACACCTTTTAAGAAATAAGCTGATAAAGCTACAGGTGGAGATAGCCAGGCGGTTTGTAAATTGACAGCTACAAGAATAGCAAACCAAGTTAAGTTAAAACCTAATTCTAAAATTAAAGGTAGAACTATTGGTAAAACTATTAATACTATTGGAACCCATTCTAAAGGCCAACCTAGTAGAAATATTGCAGCCATTATAATCGCTAAAATCACATATTTATTTACATCAAGATTTAATAAGAAGTCTGTTAATAGAGATGGAGTTCCTAATTTTGAAAATACCGCACCAAAGAAATTTGAGGCCGCAACTAAAAACATAATTAATGCTGTTATCTCTAANGTTTTCAATAGAGCTTCTTTNAGACCATGNTAAGTAAGTTTTTTATATGCCAGTGCTAAAAGTATTGCTCCAAAAGCTCCCATGCCGGCACCTTCAGTTGGAGTTGCAAGACCAAATAAAATACTTCCTAAGGCAAAGAAAACTAAACCTGCAGGAGGAATTAAACCCATTAAAAACTCATACCAAACCTTAGCCATATTTTTTGGTCGTTCTGAAGCTGGTAATACAGGACCAAGTTTAGGATTTAAAAAACATCTTAACGTTGTGTAAGCGGCATACAAAAATGCTAAAAGAATTCCTGGGATGATTGCTGCTGCGAATAAATCTGTAACTGGTATTTCTAATACAGGACCCATAACAACTAACATAATGCTTGGAGGAATTAAAATTCCTAAAGTACCTCCAGCACAAATTAGACCCGCTGAAAGTCTGGTGTCATATCCTGTCCTGATCATAGTTTTTCCAGCCATAATTCCCAAAATTGTTACAGATGCTCCAACAATCCCNGTTGCTGCTGCAAAAATAGTTGATACAAACATAACAGCATAAAATAATGCACCTCTAGTTTTTGAGAGCATTAATTGTACCGCGTTAAATAATCTTTCCATCAATCCAGCTTGCTCCATCAAAATTCCCATAAATATAAAGAGTGGAACGGCGGCCAGGGTATTCTCGGTCATTATCATATTAAATTGCAAGGTCATTAAATAGAAAACTAACTTTCCAAATCCCCAATAACCAAAAACAAGACCTAAAAAAATCAACGTAAATGAAATAGGAAATCCAACAAAAATTGCAAACAACATGCAACCAATCATTATTGCGCCGATTATTTCTGGTGAAAAGAATTCCATTAAGGCCATCTTCCTTTCACAAAAGCATAATATGTTTTAAGTATTTCAGAAAAACCTTGAACTAAAAGTAGAAAGGCTCCAATTGGCATACAACTTTTTAATGGCCACATAATTGGCATCCACGTGGTATCCATCGCTCTTTGAATTCTTACTTTTCCACCTAAACATTCTTCAAGATTTGATCTTCCACAAATTGATGTGTAAGCATAATCAAAACTTACATAAAAAAATACTAAGAAACCTGGTATAAAAAACAAAAGATATAAAAATAAATCTACTCTAGCTTGATTTTTAACTGTCCAATTTCTATAGAGAAAGTCAGCTCTTATATGGATACCTTTTGATAACGTATATGCTGCACCAAGCATGAACAAAGCTCCTGCTAACATTCTGCTAATATCAAAAGACCAAAGTGTAGGTCTATTAAAAAAATGTCTTCCAATTACTTCATGTATCATTGCATAAATAAGTGGAATTGTGATCCACATTATTATTTTGCCTGATAAAAGCATTTTTGAGTCAATAAATTCGATTGTTTTTGCCATCCAAGGAATCATGTCCTCAGGCATTTTTGTACTTGTTCTTCTTTCAGCAATTAATTCGTCAGTNATATCTANATTTTCTTTAACTTTAGGTTCTNNATCTTTATCAACCATTGAACAAGTATATTATTTANAATTAAATTANTTAAAAAACGGGGATTAGTNAAATCCCCGTTTTTTATAAAGTTACTTATTGTTGTGCTGCAAATGCAGATCCAATTGATGCATCAGATGTTTCCATTTGTGCAATAAAAGGTACTACAACTTTTGCGTGCTCAGTCATGTGCTCGTAAACTTGTTTAAAGAAAGCATTCTCTGCTGCATTCTTTTTAAGAGTAGCTTGAGCAGCGTTCATGTACTCAGTGAAATAATCAGCTGGTGTATCCCATAGTTTTACACCATGATTTTGAGTAAGATCAATTAACGCTTTTCCATTTTCTACAGCTCTGTTTGTAATATTTCTTGTGATCATAGCTTCAGATGCAACTTCCATTGCATATTTTTGATGATCAGTTAAAGAATTATAAACATCACCATTTATGTAAATGTCTCCATTTACAACATTTTGGTGAAGACCTTGTAGATAATAGTTTTTAAGAACTTTTTGGAAACCAAATACTGAGTCTGGTTTTGGACAACACCACTCTGCAGCATCAATTGTTCCTTTTTCAAGCGCTGGTAAAATATCACCACCTGATAAAGATACTGATGCAATTCCGATATCTTTGTATGTTTGTCCTGGAATTCCTGGAGGAGTTCTGAATCTGTATTTTCTGAAATCATCCATATTCTTGATCGGCTCTTTAAACCAACCTAATGCTTCTGGTCCAGATGATGCCATCACGAAACCTTTAACATTCATTCCCATTTCGCTCCACAATTGGTCGTATAACTCTTTACCACCATTGTCGAANTACCATGCTAACCAAGATTTAGTACTTAAACCAATTCCTCCACCAGCAACTGGCGAACCAAATAACATCGCAGCTGGGTGATAGTTTGACCAGTAGTGAGTCCATGCTGCACCACCATCTACTAGACCTTTGTCAACGGCTTCTAGTGTTTCTTTCATTCCAACAACTTCACCTTTTGATAAAAGTTCAAATTTTAACTCACCTCGAGTTAATTTTGTTACTCTATCAGTCCACATTTTTACGATTTGTCCATCGTAAGATGTTTTAGGAAAAGTAAGTTGGATTTTTAATGTTTTAGCAGATGCAGAACCAATTACTGAAACTGCAAATACTAAAGCTAAAATCATTGATGTGATTTTTTTCATTATATATCCCTCTCTTTATTGTTATTAAGACTTAATAATAATCTAAGTTAATATTATTGGCTGAGAAATGTAAAACGTTAAATTGTTACATAAATTGAATATGCAACTTGAGGTTTAATAGCTAATCTTTGCCTTTTGGGTCAAAAGGGTAATCCCACGCATCACCACCAATTTTTTTTGATATACCTGAATAATCAGTTTCAGACTCTCCCTCGTTACAAAATTCTGAAAAAATTTCTAAAGCATGTTTTCCTAAAGGGGTTGATGCGCTTACTGATTTTGCAGCATCATTTGCTAATTTTAAATCTTTTGTCATCATTGCAGCAGAAAAACCAGGTCTGTATTTATTGTTTGAAGGAACGCCATCTGTTAAATTCGGTAAGGGAGTGTAAGTCGATAGGGCCCAATTATTTCCAGATGCATTTTTCATTATTTCATGGACTTTTTTTAAATCCATCTTTAGTCTTTTTGCTAACATTAATGCCTCTGATGCAGCTATCATTGAAATACCTAAGGACATATTATTACAGATTTTAACTCCAACACCACTTCCTTGGGGTCCAGCGTGCAAAATTTTTTGACCCATAATGTCCATTAATGGTCTTGCTAAGTTTACAGACTCGTCATCTCCACCAACTAAAAAATTAAGTTTGCCTACTCTTGCACCCATAACACCTCCNGTNACAGGTGCATCAATCATTTTAATGCCTCTACTTTTAGCTTCTTTGCCGAGTAATAACGAAGTTTCTATATCGATTGTTGAACAATCAATAATTAATGCATCTTTTGATATTTTATCGATTATTCCTTTCTCACCTAAAAAAAGTGACTTAACATGTTTTCCCTCAGGTAACATTGAAATTATAAAATTTGCACCCTCGAGTACTTCATCTAAAGTTTCTACTACGTTTAAATTTGCTTCTTTTGCTTTTTGTATCATTTCAGGAGAAACATCATAAGCTTTAACTTTTTTTCCAGCTTTAACTAACTGGTCAGCCATGGGATTGCCCATATTTCCAACTCCTATGAAAGCAATTTGATCTGTCATATTTAACTATCTATATTTGATTTTCCTCGATTTATCAAAACTGTTTTGCTTTGAGTAAAATGATTTATCATACTATCAAACGCATATTCTTTACCTAGACCACTCATTTTTAAACCACCATAAGATACATTTGCTCTTGGAGCAACGCATTGGTTTACTTGAACAAATCCTGCTTCAATATCTTCAACAAANTCTAGAGCTCTAGACAAATTTTGAGTCCAAAGNACAGCTGATAATCCAAATGGTGTATCNTTNGCACTTTGCATTACTTCTTCAAATGTTTTAAATGGAATAGCNCAAGCTACTGGCCCAAAAATCTCTTCCTGACAAACAGGAGAGTCTACCGGTACCCCTGACATAAGTGTAGGCTCATAAAAGAAACCATTTTTATAATCACCACCTGTTGGTTGATTGCCACCATGTACAACTTTAGCTGAAGAAGTTTGTTTTGCTATATCCATATAATGCAAAGTTCTTTTTAGTTGCTCCTCTGAGATAATCGCTCCAATATCCGATCCTTCATCTAAAGCATTTCCCATTTTTAGTTTACTCAGTTTTTCAACTACACCATTGATAACTTTATCATAAATTTTTTCCTGAATATAAACTCTAGACCCCGCAGTACATGCTTGTCCTTGACGGGTATACCTCATACCATCAATTACACCTTGAATTGCAATATCTAAATCAGCGTCACTCATTATTATATTTGGATTTTTCCCACCAAGTTCTAAAGTAACAGGACATAATTTCGGAGCAGCTTTTTCAGCAATGATTTTTCCAACAGAAAAAGATCCCGTAAAAGTTACTTTTCTTACCTTTTCATGAGTTACCAAAGGTTCACCNCACTCTTCTCCGNNCCCTGAAATAACATTTAAAACTCCTGGNGGTAGTTCTTGTTGGAATATTTCAGATAANAGTAAAGCGCAAAAAGGTGCTTGTTCAGCTGTTTTTAACACAACGCTGTTACCAGCAACTATTGCTGGAGCAATTTTAGCAACTGTTAAAAATAAAGGAGCATTCCATGGTACAATTGCACAAACGACACCAATTGGATCTCTTGTTGTATAATGAATAGTATTTGGGATATTGGGTGGATAATTCTCACCCTTTAACTCTCCTGATAGTCCTGCAAACATATTTGTTAGCTCAATAGATGCAGCGGTTTCTGGCACAGCTTGAGTTCTTAAAGCATTACCAGTATCTAANGAAAGCAAAGTCTCAATCTCAGATTTTCTTTCCTCTAATCTCTTCGCACCTGCAGCAACCATCTTTCCNCTTTCACGTGCTGGTATTTTTTTCCATTTTTGAAATGCCTTAAAAGCAGATTCGACTGCAATATTAACATCATTCTTATCACATTGTGGTGCTGAACCAATATTCTCTCCNGTNCTAGGATTTAAAACTGNTATTTTTTTATCGNTTTGAGCAGAAATTAATTTACCATCTATNAAAATTTTATCTGATAATCTTTTTGCATTATTAAGAGCTAATTCATAATTTTTTTCAAAANTACTCATTNTCTAATTCTCCNTTTCTAACCTTAGANGAAAGCCATCCACCATCAATTTTAATNTCAGATCCGTTTATAAAGTCTGATTCATCACTTGATAAAAATACTGCTGCTCCTACAATATCTTTTGGTTGCCCCCATCTTCCTACAACTGTTTCTTTTCCCCAGGCTTCGCCATGTTTTGGATCTTCAGCATATTTTTGGTTGAAAGGAGTTGATATTAATCCAGGACAAATAGTGTTAACGTTTATATTTTTTCCAGTAAGATCAACTGACAATGCTCTCGTTAANCCTAGTACNCCACTTTTAGCTGCAACATAACCTACTCTATCAGGTCTACCCATAAAACTAGCTATAGAACCAAAGTTTATAATTTTTCCCTTACCATTTTTAATCATGTGAGGAATTACAGCCTGACTTGCAAGAAATGGTGCTGTAAGATTAACTGAAATCATATCGTCCCAGTCCTGTTTAGTATGATCTAACAATTTTTTTACATGTCTTATGCCTGCGTTATTTATAAGGATATCAATTTTTCCAAATGTTTGAATGGNTTTNTCTACCATTTCATTAATACTNTCTTTTTTNGAAACGTCAGTTTTNACAATTATTGCTTCACTNCCTGNATCTAAAATNTTTTTTTTAGCATTTTCTGAATTTGNAATATCTATTTCNGCTATAACAATCTTAGCGCCCTCTTTTGCTAGGCCTAAGCAAATTTCTTCGCCTATACCTTTGCCTCCACCTGTAACTATTGCTACTCTATCTTTAAGCTTCATTTTTTAAATGANTTGACGTTATTTTAANAANGAAACTAATGCTTTTTCCTCNTTAATCCAAGCTTTTATTCCGCCCTTTAAAACGTATACATTTTTAAAACCTAAGTCNTCTGCAAAGGCATTNCCTAAAATTGATGCAGTCTCTCCATCATTGCTAACGAANATAATTTCAATATTTTGNGACTCTGCNCCAGCTAAAGCTCTAACTCTATCCATTAAATAAACATTAAATTTTCCATTTTTATCAAACGCAGTCTCTTGAAATGATCCTTTAATTACACCAGTTTTTTTCCATTGATCGTCTGTTCGAATATCTAAAACAACTGCATTATTATCTAATAAATTTTTTAATTGATCAGATGAAATTAAATTATAATTTGGATCCAAAACATCAATAATCTTAAATTCAAAAATAAGATCTGAATTTGGAGGTATTACATCTCCAGCTCCTGAAGAACCATATGCTAATTCTGAGGGAATTTTAATTTTTCTGATTGTGCCTTTATTTGTACCAACTATACCCATTTCAAAACCAGGTATAACTTCTCTCATTCCTATTTGAACNACNAAAGGTCTNTCTTTTCCAACGTTAGTATCAAANACTTTTCCATCAATAAATGAACCAGTATATTCAATTTGTACCCAAGAATGATTAATAATTTTTTTTCCNTCACCTGGTTTATCAACTAAAATTTCTATCTCTGCTGAAANTAAATTNGTTGTTANAAATAAATATACTATTAAAAATTTTATAGTTCTCATTTTANGATATTTTTAATTCTTTATANTTGTTCTTTTCAACTTTTATGCATTCATTTTTATATTTTGGCATTCCACCAGGATAAGGTAAAAAAGTCTTTGGTTTACCAGGTATATTGTCGCCTTTATACCANGANCTTTTAGCTTTCATGAATAATGTTTTTTTAACTGAATTCATAATTTCTTTTTGCCATTTTTTTGCTGCAAGATTGGTAGTTTCAATACTTTTTTTTCTATTTTTTTCTAAATATTTAATNCAATTTGTAATCCANTTAACATGTTGCTCTATTTGTACTGGAACATTTGTTAAAACTGATGGGCTNCCAGGCCCACTCACAATAAATAAATTTGGAAAATTNGGAACAAGAAGGCCTAANAAACTTTTAGGACCTTTGCTCCAAAATTTAGATAAATNTATANCTTTTTTACCANTTATATTTAGTTTNAAAATTGATCCAGTTAATGCATCAAAACCTGTTGCAAAAATAATTTTATCNAAAATGTATTCGCCTTTTTTAGTTTTAATGCCTNTTTTAGTTATTTTAACTATTGGNCTTTNCTTTAAGTCAACTAATTCGACATTTTTTTTATTAAACATCTCATAATAATTTGTATTTAAAGTAGGTCTTTTAGCTGTAAAAGGATGGTCAAAATTAGTTAATATATCAGCATATTTTTTATTTTTTACTGTTGAATATATTTTACTCTTTATAAAGTTAACTGCTGTTTGATTTGCTTTGATATTTTTTACTATATCATTAAATGTTGCCCTAAAAGATAGAGTTCCATACTGCCAAGATTTTTCATAAAGTAAATTTCTTTTTGTCTCGTTAAAATCAAAAGCAGATTTTTTAGGAAATTCAAAGGGATGTCCTCCTGGTGTTCTTTTTAAAAAATTTCTGAGTTTTTTGAAATTTTGTTTATAATTTTGAATATTTTTTTTAGTTAGTTTTCTATTTCTTGCAGGAATACTAAAGTTTGGTGATCTTTGAAATAAAATTAATTTTTTGGCTTTCTTTGCAATTTCAGGTGCTATCTGGATTCCAGTAGAACCAGTTCCTACTTGTCCTACAATTTTGTTTTTAAAGTTTATTTTTTTTCTTGGCCATCTTCCGCTATGATGTAATTGACCTTTAAACTGATTAATTCCTTTTATTTTTGGAAGATTTATAGATGACAATGATCCAACAGCACATATTAAATATTTGGTGTAATATTTTTTTTTATTATTTGTTTGAACTTTCCACAAATTATTTTTTTTTATATATTTTGCTGAAATTACTTTTTCGTTAAAAACTATATTTTTATTTAATTTTAGTTCATTTGAAAAATATTTTAAATATTTTAAAATTACATTTTGCTTTGG
>FUFK010039145.1_pt1 | contig 11089 bp, 11 predicted proteins | sample 1021851 | NCBI WGS metagenome assembly FUFK01 (sample SAMEA51879418, study PRJEB19060) | metagenome
TCTACGCTTTGTTATTTACAAGTAAATTATGTCTGAAAAGGTTAAAATTTTTATTGAATTAACAAGACTTAATAAACCAATTGGTTTCATGCTTCTATTCTGGCCATGTATTTGGGGTTTAACAATTTCATATGATTTTTCTCTTTCTTTAAATACTTATTTTATTTATGCTTTTTTATTTTTCTCTGGATCTGTCCTAATGAGATCAGCGGGATGTATTGTTAACGATATAAGTGATAGAAAAATTGATAAGTTAGTCGAAAGAACAAAAAATAGACCAATCGCGTCAGAAAAAATTTCAGTATTTAATGCTGCAATATATGCCGCAATCTTATGTTTAATNGCATTTTTAGTTTTGATAAATTTTAATAAATTTACTATTTATATGGCTCTTCTTTCAATGCCATTGGCTTTTACATATCCATTAATGAAAAGATTTACCTACTGGCCTCAACTTTTTTTAGGTATTACTTTTAATTACGGTCTAGTTTTAGCATGGATATCCATTCAAAATGAAGTTTCTATTATACCAATTATATTTTATTTAGGAGCCACATTTTGGACATTAGGTTACGACACAATATACGGATATCAAGATATTAATGATGATGAAATAATTGGAGTTAAATCAACATCGATTAAATTTAAAAATAATCCAAAAAAATTTATATCGTTTTGTTACATTATATTTTTAATATCATTGTTTGTTGTTGGTTATAAAATGAATTTTAATTATTTATATTACATTGCTTTAATAGTGCCTTTAACTCATTTGTTAATTTTTCAATCTCTTAAATTAAAAACTGAAAGTGGAAATGACTGCTTAGCAAAATTTAAGAGCAATAATCTTTTAGGTCTAATTATTTTAATAATTTTGTTAATAGGAAAATTATCTTAATGAAAAACATCGAAATAATAAAGAGATTGTATAATGATTATACTACGAAACATATCAAAAAGATAATACTTGCTATACTGTTTTCTATTTTAGTTGCTGCCAGTACTTCGGCTACTGCTTGGTTGCTTGATCCTGCAATAGAAAAAATTTTTATAAATAAAGATCAAACTTTAATCTTTATAATTCCACTTTTAATAATCTTGGCTTTTGCAACAAAAGGAATTTCCTTATATGTGGCCAAAATTTTAATGATAAGAGCTGCTGAGGAAGTGAAAAAGAGCATTCAAATTGATATGTTATCTTCTTTTATAAAGTCTGATACTGAAAAAATTGAAGATAAACATTCAGGTAAATATATTTCAAATCTCAACTTTGATGTAAATCAAATAACTGGAATGTTGAGTAATGCAGTTTTAAATTTATTTAAAGATGGATTAACTCTTATTGGTTTATTGTTTGTAATGTTCTTTCAAAATTGGAAGCTTTCTCTTATAGCTCTGATAATGCTACCTATTGCAACGATTACTGCAAAAAAGTTGGGAAAGCGTATTGTAAAAGTTGCAACTGAAGCACAAGAAAAATCTGGCGATTTAAACAAATATTTAATCGATCTTTTTAAGAACCATAAAATTATTAAAATTTTTCAAAGAGAAAATTTTGAGTATGAAAGGTCAGAAAAATTTGTAAATGACCTCAAAGAAAAAACAATAAAAATTCATAGTGTATTTATAAGATCAACACCTATTATGGAGGTTGTAACTGGAATTATGATTGCAATATTGATTTTTTATTCTGGAAAATTAATCATGACTGACCAACTAAGTATAAATAATTTTTTTTCCTTTTTAGCTGCAATGATGCTTGCCTATCAACCAGTTAAGTCTTTGGCGAACGTAAATGTTTCTTTTGGTCAAGGCCTATCTGCTGGAAAAAGAATACTCCCAATTATAGATCAATCAAATACTATATTAATTAATGAAAGTGCAAATTTATTAAAGATAAAAGATGGTTCTATCGAATTTAAAAATATTAACTTTAGTTATAAATCAAACCTAAGAAATATTGTTCTTAAAAATATAAATATCGTTATAACTGGAAAAAAAATGACTGCTTTAGTAGGTCATAGCGGATCTGGAAAATCTACTTTGTTAAATTTGATACCAAGAATTTATGATGCTGATTCTGGAGAAATCACAATAGATAATCAAACAATAAAAGATTTAAATCTTAATTCGTTAAGAAAAGAGATATCAATAGTTGATCAAAATACTACTCTCTTTGATGATACTATTTATAACAATATTAAGTACGCAAAACCAGACGCGACGGATGATGAAATTGTCAACGCTGCAAAAATATCAATGTGTACTGATTTCATTGAAAAACTTGAAAATAAGTTCGAAACTATAATAGGAGAAAACGGAGTGAAATTATCTGGCGGAGAAAAACAAAGACTTTCGATTGCTAGAGCTTTATTAAAAAATAGTAAGATAATACTTTTAGACGAAGCAACGTCGTCGCTAGACTCTGAAACAGAAGAAAAAATACAAAAGGCAATCGAGGAATTGACAAAAAATAAGACTACAATAGTTATCGCACACAGACTATCAACAATTCTTAATTCAGAAAGAATTTATGTGATAGATCAAGGATCGGTTGAGTCTTCTGGGAAACATGATGACCTAATTAAAAATTCAATACTTTATAAAAACTTCTACGAGAGGCAAATAAAAAATAACTAATGTATTTTTTTTATAATATATTGGGAATTATTTTTTTTTTAATCTCACCATTAATATTATTTTTTAGAATGATTAATGGAAAGGAGGATTGGAGAAGAATCTTAGAAAAGTACGCTTACTATAATAAAAAGAAATCTGATACAACTGTATGGTTTCATGGTGCAAGTGTTGGGGAAATCATGAGCATTCTCCCTTTGATAAATAAGTTTGAAAAAGATAAATCTATAAAAAAAATTTTACTTACTTCATCTACTTTAAGTTCTGCATCAATAATTGCAAAAAAACCATTAAAGAAAACAACTCATATTTACTATCCATTTGATATTGGATTTATATGCAATAACTTTTTAAATTATTGGGAACCAAAAATCGCAATTTTTGTAGATTCTGAAATCTGGCCGAATATGTATGAAAAAATAAATTCAAAAAAAATACCTCTTATTTTAATCAATGCTAGAATTACGAGTAAAAGTTTCAAAAGATGGCAAATCTTTTCATCTTTTGCAAAGAANGTTTTCANTAAAATAACTATAGCTTTACCTCAAAATCAAGAAACCCAAAATTATTTAAAAAGATTGGGTGTTAAAAAAATTAANTTTNTAGGAAATTTAAAGTATTTNAAAAATGATAAACAAANNTTGAAGAAAAATGTTCAAAAATATTTTAAAAATAAAAAAGTATTCTGTGCNGCNAGCACTCATTATAATGAAGAGAAAATCATTGGAAAATTACATTTAAAATTGAAAAAAAAGTTTAAGAATTTAATTACAATATTGGTTCCGCGCCATATAAATAGATCTGAAAACATAAAGCAAGAACTTAAAAAATTAAAACTGATAGTTACCGAAAGATCAAGCGGAGATAAACCATCTGATGATTGTGACGTATATATTGTTAATACATACGGAGAAATGTCAAAATTTTTAAGACTTTCAAATGTAACATTTATTGGTGGATCTTTAGTAAACCATGGAGGACAAAACCCATTAGAAGCTGTAAGAATGGGTAATTACGTGATGCATGGTAAAAAAGTAAATAATTTTAAAGAAATATATAAAGAATTAAAAAGTTTAAAAATATCTTCAGAGATTAAAAATATTGATCAAATGGAAAAGGTATTTGTAAAAAATCATAATTACAAAATATCAAATAGTAAACTTGATAAAATTAATTATTTAGGTGCTAAAATTTTTGAAAATAACGTTAAAGAAATTAAAAATTATTTATAATGAAAGTAAAAAGACCCANTTTTTGGGATAGTTTCAATTTCATATCATTATTACTNTTACCATTTAGTTTGATAACAATTATTTTTAATTTTTTTAAATCTTTAAGTCCAAAAAAATATTTCAAAATAAAAACAATCTGTGTTGGAAATATTTACTTAGGTGGAACTGGAAAAACACCTTTAGTTTTAAAAATAAATNATATGTTAAAATATAAGTTTAAAACTGTATTTATTAAAAAAAAATATATTGATCAAATTGATGAGCAAAATANTTTATCAAAATATGGAAATNTAATTTGTTTAAGTTTTAGAGATATNGCNCTGAGAATTGCTGAGANAAAAAANTACCAGTTAGCTATATTAGATGATGGTTTACAAGATAAAAGTTTAAATTATGATATTTCTATTGCTTGTTTTAATAGTTCAGAGCTAGTTGGNAATGGGCTAGTTTTGCCTGCTGGGCCATTAAGGGAAAGAATTACAAATATTTTAAATTATGATCTTGCATTTCTTAATGGTGAAAAAAATAATAAAAGTTTCGAAAAAACTCTAAAGAGATTAAATCCAAATTTAAAAATATTTAGAGCTAAATACACTCCTAGAAATCTTGAGTCTTTTAAATTTAAAAATAACTTTCTAGTTTTTTCGGGCATAGGTAATCCTTTAGAATTTCAACAAACATTAAAAAAATATAATTTTAATATAAAAAAAATAATGACTTTTCCAGACCATTATAAATATAAAAATTCTGATATAAATAATATAAAAAATATAGCTAAGAGTAATAAATTAAAAATTATTACAACCGAAAAGGACTACAATCGATTATCAAATATACAAAAAAAAAATATCCAATTTTTAAAAATAGGATTAAAAATTGAAAAAGAAAAAGAATTTAAAAATTTTTTATTAAAGAAATTATGAGGAAGTTTTTTTATTTAATTGAATTTATTTTAATAAAATTGTTTTTTTTTATACTAATTATAATTGGTTATAAAAATGGATCTAATTTGGGAGATTTTATTGGACGCTTGTTTGGACCAATATTTAGATCAAAAAAGTTAATTGAGAATAATTTGGAACAATCTGGCATTGTAGACAAAAAAAATTACAATAAAATTATCAGCAAAATATATGGAAATTATGGAAGAATACTTGCTGAATATCCTTTTCTTAAAGCATTTAGAAATAACAAATTAAATAAATTTATTGAAATAGACGGGCTTGAAAACCTAAACAAAATTAAGAGAGAAAAAAGACGAGCTGTATTTATATCTGGTCATTTCAATAATTTTGAATTAATGGCGCTCCAAATTGAAAAAGCTGGTATAAATTTGTGCGCTATTTATAGACCGCTAAATAACTTGTTCCTTAACAAAACAATGGAAGAAATTAGAGAAAATTTTATATGCAAAAATCAAATTAAAAAAGGAAGATCAGGGACAAGACAGATTATTGAAAATATAAAAAAAGGTAACTCAGTAGCACTAATGATAGACCAAAGAGTAAGAGAAGGTATAAAAATTGATTTTTTCGGTAAACCAGCTAGTACTACGACCATACCTGCACAATTAATTAAAAAATATAAATGCGATTTAGTACCTATTTATATAGAGAGAAGAAAAAATAATTATTTTAAAATGTTTGTTTCAGAACCAATTAAAATTGGGAATAATAAATCAATCAAAGAGATCACTGAACATCTTAATAAGATACTTGAAAAAATGATTTTAAAAAATGTAGACCAGTGGATCTGGACTCATGATAGGTGGAAGACATAATCAGTTTTTATCTAATAAATCTCTTTTCATTGAGGCCTCAACATACGAAAAGTAGGCTTCCTGTTCCTCAACGTTCCAATAATTTAAGTTTTCAAGTGGTATTTTTTTTTGTGAAATAGCACAAATCACATGATCACCATCTTCAATGATCTCAAAATTGTTTGCTAAGTATTTTAATTTAGCTAACTTATTTAACATATTTAAGATATATATTTACTAAATGAAAATTGCAATTATTGGAAGTGGAGGACGAGAGCATGCTCTAGTTCATCACTTAAGTAATTCAAAAAAAATAACAAAAATATATTCAATACCCGGTAATGCTGGTACCGAAGAAATATCATTAAATATTGATCTAAATTTAGAAAATTTTCAAGACATATATGATTTTATCTGTAAGGAACAAATTGAATTGGTAGTTGTTGGTCCAGAAAAACCATTGGTCGAAGGATTGGTAGATTTCCTAGAATCAAAAAATATTAAAGTTTTTGGTCCTAGAAAAAAAGTTGCTCAATTAGAAGGGTCAAAGATATTTACAAAAGAAATTTGTGAAAAATTTAATATACCAACTGCTAAATTTAAAATTTGTAAATCCAAAGAAGACTCATTTATATTTCTATCGTCATCTAATTTTCCTCTTGTTGTAAAGGCAGATGTTCTTGCTGCAGGCAAAGGTGTTTATATTTGTCAAAATGTTGATGAGGCTAAAACCGCTGTTAATGAAATATTTAATGGTAAATTTGGGAAAGCAGATCAAGTGTTAATTGAGGAATTTCTGGAAGGTGATGAGATGAGTTTTTTTATTATTTCAGATGGAATTAGTTATAAAACTTTTAATACAGCTCAAGACCANAAAAGAGTTGGTGANGGTGATANTGGNAANAATACAGGAGGAATGGGNGCTTATTCACCTTCAAGCTTAATTAATAATGATTTGGAAAATAAAATTTTAAACAAAATTATTGAACCAACTTTAAAAGCGATTAGTGAAATGAACGAGAAATATGTTGGTTTTTTATATGCAGGCTTAATGATAAAAAATAATGAACCATACCTAATTGAATATAATGTCAGGATGGGTGATCCTGAATGCCAAACTATATTACCTTTNNTTGACNNTGATTTATTNGAAATAATAAATNCTTGTTGTAATTCAAAATTANNGACNCANNAANTAAANTGGAAAAATAAAAAAAGTATGTGCATTGNNTTATGCTCNAAAGGATATCCTGAAAAATATAATAAGAATGTTGAAATTAAAAATTTAAAAGAATTCAAATCAACTAAAGATAATTTTATTTTTCATGCTGGAACAAAAAGTTCTGGAAACAAAATTGTAGCAGTTGGTGGTAGAGTAATAAATTTTGTAAATATCTCAGATAGTTATTTATCAAGCAGAAAAGAAATCATTAATCAGATTAAGAAATTGAATTGGGAAGATGGTTTTTATAGATCAGATATAGGTCATAAAGTCATAAATAAATGAGAGTAATTGGTGGAAAACTAAGAGGGAAATTAATTCATAACCCTACAGATAAAACAACAAGACCATTAAAAGATATGGTTAGAGAGTCGATATTTAATATTTTAGAGCATTCTAAGAATGAAAAAATTAAATTCAAAAACGGCATTGTTTTAGATTTATTTTCAGGATCTGGATCATTTGGTATTGAATGTTTGTCTAGAGGGGTAAAAAAAGTTTATTTTTTTGAAAATTACGAACCTTCTATAAAAATTTTAGTAAAAAATCTTAAAGAGTTAGATATTGATAAAAATTCAGTCACTAATAAAGTAAATGCATACGAAATTTCAACAAAAGATATAAATAATGAAAAAATTGATTTAATTTATTTAGATCCACCATTTAAAGATAAAAATATAAATAAATTATTAAAAAATATTTTAGACTTAAAAATTGCTAGTAAAAGTACACTTATTGTGATTCACAGAAATAAGAAATTTAAAGAAAATTTTATTAAAGATTTTAAAATTCTTAGAGAAAAAACTTATGGATTGTCAAAAATAATATTTGGTAAATTACTATTTTAGAATTTTTTTTGTTTCTGTTTTTATTAATTCAACAGAGGGCTGGTTAATTGGGTTCACATTTAATAAGGAACTTAACATTAGAGTTTCTAAAATAAAAAATGTAAACAGTTCACCGAGAGTTTCCTCGCTTTTATTGATAATCTCAAAACTTCTAAATGATAATTTTTTCTTATTAAATACGTTTTGTGTTGCTTTGGCCTGAGCATATAAAACTTGATATAGGTTTTTCTTTTTTAAATGAGACAATTCCTCAGTTAAATTAGAATTATTAAATCTTAATGGATGTCTTTCTCTGGAGATAAAAAAACTAAAAAAATTATTTTTTGGGCCATCTAAATAGAGTTGTAAAAGACTATGATTGTCCTTTGGCATCGTAGAGACTATAGGAAAAAAGCCATTACCCTTTTTTCCTAAACTTTCCGCAGATAATTGCTGATACCATTTCAAAAAATTATTCAATTTTTCATCATAATTTAAAATGACACAATTTTTTTTTCCTTTAATAATATTTGAGTGAATTGATGAAACATTTTGAATTAAAAAATTTATAAATGCTTTATTTTTTACTAGATAATTTAATCGTTTAAATTTTTTTTCATTTAATCCCATTAATTCTGCTGGAACCATTCCAACTTCAGATAAAACTGAATATCTTCCACCAATATAATTTTTATGGTCTATTACGTCAGATTTAATTTTATTGGCCATACCTCTTAGGATATTCTTTTTATTTTCAGTGATTATTAAATTTTTATTTTTTTTTTGTTTTGTTAAAATGATATTTAAATTTGATAATGTTTCTAGAGTATTTCCAGATTTTGATATAATTATATTTAAACGTTTTTTATTTGATTTTGTAATTTTAAAGTTTTGAAGGTTATTGAAAAAAAAAAATTTTTTTTTAATTTTATTAGAAAGAAAATCATATATAGCTTGCGCACCTAAAATAGATCCTCCCATACCTATTAAATTAAACTCATTATATTTTTTAAGATTTGATAAATTTTTTTTTTTAAATGAATAATTATAATTATTTGTCAGAGATTTTAATAAAGGATATTTCTGAATTAAAATTTCAAAATTCAGAAAGTTAGAAAGTTTTTTTTTATATAATAATTTTTTTTTTTTGTTAAAATTTTTATAAATAATATATTTCGTCTCCATTAATTACTGGATTTTCTTTTTCATATTATTTAATAAATCTGAGCCGCTACTTGAATCCTCAGAATTATCATCATCTTTTATTTTCAGTAAGTCTTTAACTTCTTCATTATTTGATTGACTACTTATTTCCATATCGTCTCCTGGTTTAGGAAGTTTATTCATATCCGGAGGCATTTGTAATGGATTTTTTTTTTTAACCAAGAATTCATCGCTTTGATCAGATCTCTTTTGACCTTCTAAAGCATCTCTAACCCCACCACAAAAAGTTAATAATGGAATTAAGGTAATTAGTAATATTAAATTTAATTTAAATTTTTTCATTTTTTTTTTTATAAAATATTAATTCAGATAAAATAAGGCATAAAATACCAATTGTTATAAATATGTCAGCAACATTAAAAATAAACCAATGATAACCTGCATAATTAAAATCAATAAAGTCTGGAACAGCTCTGTAATAAACTCGGTCAAACAAGTTTCCTAGTGAGCCTCCTAATATTATCATTAAAAAAAAAGATTTAATTTTCGTTTCAATAAAAGCAAAATACAATATTACAAAATTTATAATAATAATTATTGCAGTAAATATGTTATAGAAAAGGTTATCTTCTGAAGAAAATAAACCAAATCCAATACCTGTATTCCAAACCAAATAAATATTTAAGTATTGATTTATATAAAAATCAACTTGTCCTTCATCATTTAAAATATTTAAAATGTAGATTTTTGAAAATCTATCTAAAGCAAAACAAACAACTAAAAATATAAAACCGACAAGAAGTTTATTTAATTTTTCATTTCCCATTTGTATTCAAAAGTCCACAATTTGGTCTCTCACAACTCGACTCAAAAATTTTCCAGCATACTGGACATTTCGTTCCTTGAGCTTTTTTTGCAACTACATCAATACTATTTTTTAAATTTTCATCTTTAATTACTGAAGCAGACGAAGTAATACAAATTTCTGAAAAATTAATATTTTTTGCTTTATCATAAAATTCTTTATTTAACTTTATTTCGATCATTGCCTCTAAACTTGAACCAATTGNCTTTTCAGCTCTCATATTCTCAATNGANATATTTGCCTCATCTCTAATTTTTTTAACATAATCCCAATCTGAGCTAAGTTCCTCATTATTCCAAGAATTTGGAACTGAAACGAAATTTTCTAAATGGATACTTTGGTTGTCTTCTTCTTTTTTGACTAATTGATAAATTTCCTCAGTTGTAAATGACAATATTGGTGCAAACCATTTAAGCAGACATTGTAAAATAATATTTAAAAGAGTTATGCAATTCTTTCTTTTATCGGAATTTAAAGCCTCGCAATATAAAGTATCTTTTCTGATATCGAAATAAAAGGCAGAGAGCTCAACTGTGCAAAAATTTAGTAACTCTTTGTACAAATTATGGAAATTATAAACTTTAAAATTGTTTTTAAAATTTGCATTTATTGTATGAACTCTATGTAGCATAAATTTTTCTAGAGAGTCGAAATTTTCAAATTTAACCTTTTCAAAATCGAGATTTTCATATTGATCTTGAATATTCCCTAAAAGATATCTAAACGTATTTCTAATTTTTCTATAAGACTCAGCATGTTGATCTAAAATTGAGTAATCTATTCTAAGATCCTCAGCATAATTTGACGATGCAACCCAAATTCTAAGTATATCAGCTCCATATTTTTTAAGTATATCTTGTGGAGCAATTACGTTACCTGTTGATTTTGACATTTTTAGACCTTTTCCGTCTACAACAAAACCATGAGAAAGAATGCTTTCAAAGGGCGCAACACCTCTTGTTCCACATGACTCTAGTAATGATGAGTGAAACCATCCTCTATGTTGATCTGAACCTTCTAGATACATAGATGCTGGCCATTTAAGGTCGTCTCTTTTTTCTAAGACAAAAGAATGAGTAGATCCACTATCGAACCAAACTTCAACTATATCTGATAATTTTTCATAATCTTCTGCTTTATACTTATCTCCTAGAAAGATCTGATAATCTTCATTAAACCAACAATCAGAACCTTCTTTCTCATAAATTTTTGCAATATTTTCAAATACTTCATCATCAACTAAAACCTCACCTGTTTTTTTTGAAATAAAAATTGGCAATGGCACACCCCAAACTCTTTGTCTTGATACACACCAGTCTGGTCTAGTTTCAATCATTGATTTTATTCTTTCTTTTCCTTTGGAAGGATAAAAATCTGTATTAT
>FUFK010054535.1_pt1 | contig 11089 bp, 12 predicted proteins | sample 1021851 | NCBI WGS metagenome assembly FUFK01 (sample SAMEA51879418, study PRJEB19060) | metagenome
ATGTTAAAATTGATTCCTTCCAAGAAACTTTTAGAAATACAAAAGTAAGAACTACAGTTAAAACCGCTGCATTGAGAACCATATTGAACGGAATAGGCAAGTCCCCTACGTTTATAATTCCGTGACTTAAGCTAGGTTCAATAAACATGGAATAACTTAATTATCTGTTTTTCAATCATCAAATCCACACTACAATTAATATGAATTAAACAGGGAAAAAATTATGTGTATAGTTTGTAACATTACTCAGAACGAATTTATTGAAACAGCCTTAGCAGTAGAGAACGTCTTTGATGGTGAATACATGACAATTCCACTCACAACAACACCAGAGCAAATCCATTCTTTTGAGGTTATTCAATCTATGCTATTGAACGCTAACTTAATAGCTTTAATATTTTAATTTTATTTACAGTTAGAACACTGATCAGTACATATTCCAAACATTTCGACTCTGTGGTCGTTAATTACAAAATTAAATTTTTTTTCAATTTTTCTTATTTCTTCCGATAACAAATCTTCAAATTCATTTGATAAATTTACATCAATTATTTCACCACAGTCACTACAGAATAGATGATGGTGATGAACATGGTCTTCTAAAAGCAGTTCAACAACTGTTGTGTTATCCGGAGAAGTAAACTCGTTCAAGATATTTATTCTCTTTAAGTCGCCCAAAACTCTGTATAGTGTTGATTTTGCTACTTTGTCTTTAAGTTTTTTCTGAAGTTCATCAATTGTTTGGGGATTACGACTTTCCATCAATGCTTCAAGAACAAGAATTCTTGGATTGGTAATAGACACATTGCGTTCTGATAATATTTTTCTTGAACTTTCTGACATGAATTTATTATACTTTGCAACTTGAAAAAAAATGAGAATAATTCTTAAATATGCTTGACAAAAAAATAAATGAGACTTAATCTCATTTATTGTGATTATTAGAAGGAGAATTTTTTGAAAAATAAACTAAGTTTTAGATTTGGTGTGATCGCACTTTCATTAGTGTTGATAGCTTGCTCCGGTGGAAGCACTGAGGCAGGTTGTCCTGAAATAGATGGAAGAGAAATTAATGTTGTAGCAACTACACCAATGATTGGAGAATTCGTTAGCCAAGTAGGTGGAGACAATATAAACCTAACAGTTTTAATGCCGCCTGAAGCTAATCCCCATACCTACGAACCAGCGCCACAGGATGCTGGAAAAATAGCAGATGCAGATCTAGTTTTTTACACAGGGCTAATGTATGAACCAGCACCACTAATTGAGCTACTTGAAAACTCAGTTTGTGGTTCGGAAGCTTTAGCTGAAGTTGGAGAAAGTGTTTTTCCAATAGAATTTAAAGAAGGCGGTCATGACATGATGACCATGACGAAGAAGGACATGATGACCATGACGAAGAAGGACATGATGACCATGACGAAGAAGGACATGATGACCATGACGATCATGGACATGATGACCATGAAGGCCATGGCCACGGTGCTTATGATCCTCACTTTTGGTTTGACCCAAATAGAGTCGTCTATGCAGCAGAGTTTATAGAGTCAAAGCTAGTACAGTTTGATCCAAGCAATTCAGCGAACTATGAAGCTGCTGGAGAAACCTATGTATCAGAGTTAAAAAGCTTAACTAGTCAGGTTTCTGAGTTAATTTCATCAGTGCCTTCACAAAACAGAAAGCTCATAACCACACATGAGTCTTTAGGTTATTTAGAGGCTAAGTTTGGACTTGAAGTATTGTCAACAATCATTCCTGATTTAGACTCTTCAAATGAGATTTCACCATCACAGCTTGTTGGTGTAATTGATGTAATTGAAGACAATAATGTAAAGGTGATCTTTATTGAGTCAGAAGCCCCATCTGTTTACGCTGAAACAATTGTCGCTGAGACAGGAATAAAAGCTGTAGAAGGCTTATGGGTAGAGACCTTAAGGCCTGGTCAAACCTATCCAGAGTTTTTAATGACTGCTGTTGAATTAATTGTGGAGAATTTAACAAATACTGATTAAGTTAGTTGTAGATAACTTTCGCTACCCGTAAGAAAGGTATCACAATGACAAAAACAGAAGATAAGTTATTAGATGACACAGCAATCATCATTTCAGATGGTTGCTGTGTTCAACTAGGTACAACACCNGCATTAGATGATGTNACTTTTCGNATNAATAAAGGTAAAAAAGTTGCAGTAGTTGGTCCTAATGGTGGAGGTAAATCAACCTTGTTTAATGCAATGGCAGGCATAGTTCCTATAGTTAACGGATCACTGAAAATTAATGGATTAANCCCTAAAGAAGCAAAGGGNTCTATTAGCTATGTCCCCCAAAGAGATTTAATAAATCGAAATTTTCCACTTTCAGTCAAACAAGTTGTCGAGATGGGATTGATTAGTAAGAAGTCGTTGAACCTTTTTTCAAGAAATAAAATAAACTCAAAGATCAAAGAAGCTCTTGAAAATGTGGGTCTTCTAGAAAAGATTAACGTAAATATTAACAAACTATCAGGCGGTCAGTTTCAGAGGGTATTAATTGCAAGAGGGCTNGCACAAGACGCAGATATTCTTTTATTAGACGAAGCATTTAGCGCTGTTGATGTAGGTGCACAAGAAGACATTATGAGTTTAATAAGTGATATCAATCTTGATGGCAAGACAATTCTTGTTGCNACACATGATTTAAACAATCTAGAAGATAAGTTTGATGAGGTTCTATGTCTCAATAGACATTGCTGTGCATATGGAGATCCATCAGAAGTATTAACAAAAGAAGTAATTGANGAGATGTATGGTTCACATTATGATATGTTCAAATATCATACCTCAGAAAGTCANAAGCAAAACAATGATTGAGATTTTAATCGAGCCCTTCAAATATGAATTTATGGTTCGCTCAACTATCACAGCCATAGCTTCGGGAACTATGCTTTCATTACTAGGGCCTTTTGCAATAAATAGAAACATGGGCTTTATGGCTGATGCAATGGCTCATGCAACCCTACCAATTATTGCAATAGGTGTTTTTCTAGGGTTTAGTATTTCTGAATTAGGTGTTCCAGCTTCTATTTTGATTGCCTTTTTTCTAGGATATATTATTAAAAATTCAAATGTTGGTGAAGATACTGCAATAGGTATTATTTTCTCTTCCTTTTTTGCCCTTGGCTTTGTTTTAATATCAATACTTAATGTAACTATTAATTTAGAAGATTTACTTTTTGGTCAAATATTAGCTGTCAGTAGATTCGATGTTTACATAGTTGTTTCAATGTGTATCGTTGTAGTTTGTCTTTTAATAGTTTTCTTCAAGCAATTGCTGTTTTATTCTTTTGATCCTATTGGTGCTGAAGTTAAAGGTTTAAATACAAATTTTTTAAATTACCTATTTCTTGTTGTTTTATCAGTAGCAATTGTTGCTTCACTTCAAACAGTAGGTATTATTCTGGTCTTAAGCATGCTTCTGATACCCGCTGCTGCATCAAAGCAAATAACAGACACTTTTGTGTCTTCAATCTATATAAGTATTATTTTTGGAATTATTTCGTCAGTTTCTGGGCTATATTTGTCCTATTTTTACAATCTGCCTTCAGGTCCAACAATGTCGTTAGTTGCAACTGGTATATTTATAATTTGCTTTTTTATTAATAAACTTAAAAAAGTAAAAATTCAATAAATTTATGTATTCGATTTGGCTTCAAAGCACCAAACATAATAAAGAAATCTATGACTTGATTACAAGATTTGCAAAAGAAGAAGGAAAAGACTCGTTTTTTCCACATGTAACCCTAGTAACCAAAATTTCTACTTATGAAACAGCAATGAATACTTTAAAACTGCTTTCCAATGAAAAATGTATTATTAACTTTGACAAAATATCTACGGGAGACACATATTTTCAAAGACTATATCTTGAATCTTCAGACAATACCTATTTTTTTAATTCTGTTTCAAAAATAGAAGGCTGGCCAAGCCTTTGGGTTCCACATCTTTCACTGTGCTACGGGGATGAGTTACCCAAATCTTTTGATCTGGGGGAGCTTAATGAACTCATCCCAATAACACTTTCTTTTGATCTATTGTCTCTTTACAAGACAGGACCAAAGGTTTCAGAGTGGAAGGAGATTACCACTCTAAGACTTAATTGACTCCTTAGCTATCTTTACTTTTTCAGCAGGAAATTCGTAATCCACCATTTCTCCTGATAGGAAATTACTATAAGCCTGCATATCAAAGTGTCCGTGACCACACATAGCAGTCAACACTGCAATTGATTCAGAGTTTGTATCTGCATTTTTCGCTGCTCGTATTGCCGACGCTATTGCATGTGTAGCTTCGGGAGCTGGAACTATACCTTCAGTTTTTGCAAACAATTGACCTGCTTCAAAACACTCTTTCTGTCCAATCGCTTCAGCTTCAATCAATTTCTCCTCGTACATTGCACTTACCAAAGGTGCCATACCGTGATACCTTAAACCTCCTGCATGGATAGGATCAGGCACAAAAGAATGACCAAGGGTATGCATTTTGACTACAGGAGCCATTCCTACTGAATCTCCAAAATCATATGCATACGTTCCCTTAGTCAAAGATGGACAAGCCTCAGGTTCAACAGCTCTAATAACAGTAGATTTATTATTTTGCATATTTTCTCTTGCAAAAGGCGTAAACAGACCGGCGAAATTTGAACCTCCACCAGTACATCCAACTATTACATCCGGATAGTCTCCAGCTAAATCAATTTGTTTTAGAGCTTCTTCCCCAATAATGGTTTGATGCATTAGTACATGATTTAAAACACTTCCTAGTGCATATCGAGTTTTCTCATCCTTAGCTGCAACCTCTATTGCTTCTGAAATAGCAATACCTAAGCTTCCAGGAGTTTCTGGGTCCTCAGACAAAAACTTTTTACCTATATCTGTTCTCTCTGAAGGACTTGAATGTACAGTAGCACCATAGATTTCCATCATTGTTTTTCTATAAGGTTTAGCCAGATAAGATGCAGCAACCTGAAAAACTTCAAGTTCAATATCAAAAGCCTGACAAGCAAATGCTAAAGCAGAACCCCACTGACCCGCACCAGTTTCTGTAACCATTTTTTTAACACCTTCTTCCGCGTTGTAAAACGCTTGGGGGATTGCAGTGTTTGGCTTATGCGAGCCAGATGGGGAACCACCTTCGTATTTGTAATATATTCTCGAATTTGTTCCGAGAGCTTTTTCGAGCCGAACCGCTCTAAACAAAGGGGAAGGCCTATATAGCTTATATAGGTCAAGAACTGGTTGGGGTATGTCTATATATGAATCCTGAGACACTTCTTGCAGTATTAATCCCATTGGAAATAAAGGTGCAAGATCTTCAGGTCCAATTGGCTCCATAGTTTGAGGGTTTAACGGTGGAGGTAAAGGACTTGGTAAATCAGGCACAATGTTGTACCACCTTTTTGGCATCTCAGATTCTGATAGTAAAAATTTATATTGTTCTGTCATTTTTCCTCCTAAATAAAAAAAACCGGGCTGTGCCCGGCTTAAGAAAACAACATAGAACTAGGCACCTACATATGTAGAATCCACCAGTTCCAGTTTGTTACTTTATACATTGTTATAAATGTAGAGGTAAATTGAAAATTTTCAAAATTTTATTTGTAAATTTTTTGTTAACAGAAAATACGAAAATATCATATATCTACCTGCAACCTAGTATTGGACTCATGAATAAAATAATTCACTCAGTAGACTTAACAAAAATTTATGGTGAGAAAGAAACAAGCGTCACAGCACTTGATAACATTAACGTTGAATTTAAAGAAAACGAATTCACAGCAATTATGGGTCCTTCTGGCTCAGGCAAATCAACACTTCTCCATTGTTTAGCAGGATTAGACAGACCCACATCAGGACAAATATTTTTAAAAGAAGAAGATATTTCAACTTTAAACGATAAGCAACTAACAAAAATAAGGAGAGATAGTTTTGGATTTGTATTTCAGGCTTTTAACTTAATTCCAACTCTAACCGCTGAAGAAAACATTACACTACCAGCATCAATTGCCGGACGAAAGCCAGATATGGATTGGGTAAAGCAAGTTGTTGAAACAGTAGATATTGGTGATAGATTATCACATCGACCTAATGAGCTTTCAGGGGGACAACAGCAACGAGTAGCGGCAGCCAGGGCTATGGCAACAAAACCAGAAGTAATATTTGCAGATGAACCTTCAGGAAATTTAGATTCTAAGTCAAGTAAAGAGCTTTTAAGCTTTATGAAGTCTGTTGTTGAAGAGCTTAACCAAACAATCATAATGGTTACTCATGATCCTTATGCTGCTTCTTATGCCGACAGAGTAATAATGTTGAAAGATGGAAGAATTGCTAGCGATTTAGACCAACCAACACAAGAAGAAATTGTTGCAGAGGTTACGGCTTTAACTAACATCTAATGTTTGGATTTACAAAACGCCCTCTATTTCTGATAGCCTGGAAAAATTTAAAAACCTATCCAGTCAGAATATTTTTAACAACTTCATCAATCATTCTTGGCGTCGCAGTCATTATTGCTTCAAATATTTTTTCGGAAAGTAATAAATCCGCATTCGATAACTTATTCTCAGGTATTTATGAGGGAGTCGACTTAGTAGTACAGCCAATACAGGAAGATTTTGCTGAGGGTTTTAGTGGCGACGGCGGACAAGGACCAATCTCTTTTGAAGTTAAAAAAATACCCGATGAAAGAATTGAGGAGATTTCAAATTTACCAAGTGTAAAAGCTGCTTGGGGTGAAGTACTAGGATTTGCACAATTTATTAAAATTGTTGATGGAGAAACAGTATTAATCTCTAACGGATTTGCTCCTACATTTGGTGCCGCTTGGGATATCAACCCTTATGCACAGCAATGGTCTTTAGTAGAAGGAGAACCTCCAACTAATACAAAAGAAGTTGTTATGGATGTTGTGACTGCTGAAAATCATGACTTTACAGTTGGAGATAGAGTAACAGTTTTGGCTGGTGCAACTCCTGCGTCATTTACGATTGTTGGAATTGCAGAATTTGCTAATGTAGGTGCTCCAGGAGGTGCAACCTTTGCTCTATTCGAATTTAGAACTGCTCAAAAATTACTAGATTCAAGAGGAGAAGTAGATCTAATTAATGTAGTAATCGAAAATAATTTTGATATTAATGATGTGAAAACTGAAATTACTAACTTAGATTCAGAAAATTTAAATGTAATTAACGCTCAAGAAGCTGCAGCAGAACAAGCTGATTCAATTAAACAAGGTCTTGATTTTTTTAATACGATACTCAATGTTTTTGCAGGTATCGCAATTTTCGTTGGTGCTTTTATTATTCAAAATACATTTAGAATACTCTTGCTTCAGAGAACAAAAGAACTTTCGCTACTTAGAGCCCTTGGTACCTCAAAAAGACAAATTTATAGATTAGTAATATCTGAGTCCTTATTTATGTCTGTAATAGGATCTGGATTAGGGATAGCACTTGGCATTGGTTTGGCGGTTGCAGTGAAAGAAGGATTGCAATATTTCGAGTTTGGCTTACCAGATGGACCATTAGTTTTAACTACAGAAGCTGCAATAACAGGATTAATTATTGGAATAACTGTCACTATCTTGTCTTCTTTACTACCAGCAAGAAAAGCTTCTCAAGTTAGTCCGATGGAAGCAATTAGAGACAGTGTTTCTACTCCTAGGAGAAAATCATTATTTATGCGTTTGGTTTTTGGTTCTCTTATTTCTGTTGTTGGGTTTGGTATGTTGTTTGGCGTCTTATACGATTTCCTAGATCTTCCGACTCTATCTTCTTTGCAGCAAGTAGGATTTGGCGCAGGTGTAATATTTATTGGAATTTCCGTTATTACCCCATCGATTACAAAGCCTTTTGTTTTTCTTTTTGATAAAGCATATAACATAGTTTTTGGGATTCTTGGAAAATTGGCTACAGAGAATTCAAAAAGAACTCCAAGAAGAACAGCTTCAACAGCATCAGCATTAATGATTGGGTTAACATTGATATCTTTAGCAAATGTAATAACCACTTCATTCAAAGCTCAGGCGGAGTCATTAATAAGTGAAGTAATACTTGCTGATTATCAGGTAAGCGCATCCAATGTATTTGTCTCTCCAGGAATTCCTACAGGTCTGTCAGAAGAGCTTTTAGAGTTAGATGAAGTTACAAAACTTTCTAGAACAAGAGCTACTGTTGTTGGGTACAATCAAAGACCACTTATTCTTGGCGCTGTTGATGAAACAGTGTTTGATCTAGTAAAAACAGATGATATATCTGGAAACAGAAACGATTTCCTCAAAAAAGATGCAATAGGAATACTTAAGCAAACTGCAGAGAGAGAAGAACTTTTTGTCGGAGATGAGGTTGTATTAACAATTCCTGAAGAAGGAGAGAGAACCTTCACCGTTGCTTATATCTTTGACTGGACTACTCAACCTCCTGCTGAATTTTTTGTACTTCTTGAAAACAATACTTTTTTCGCTGATGAATCACTGGATACGGAACTGTATTTCAATGTAAATAAAAAAACTCCAGAATTAGAAGAAAAAATAAATGCAATTGTTGACGAATATCCTGGTGTTGAGGTAAGAGATGAAGATGGACTTGTTGAAGAAGCAAACAATCAAATCCAGTTACTTTTAAATGTAATATATGGATTTTTATCAATCTCTATTTTTGTAGCACTATTCGGAATTACCAATACGTTGTCACTTTCTGTTTACGAAAGAACAAGAGAGATAGGCCTTATGAGGGCAATAGGTACATACAGAAAACAAATTAGAAGAATGATTTTCATAGAGTCATCAATAATTGCAATTTTTGGTGCAGCACTAGGAACAGGTTTAGGAATATTTTTTGCTTGGAGTCTCATTCAAACACTTGCTGANGAAGGATTCACAGTNTTTGCAGTCTCTATTCCACAAACAGCATTATGGATTGGGATTTCAATTATTGCTGGAGTAATAGCTGCAATCCTTCCAGCAATAAGAGCATCTAGACANAANATCCTTGAAGCNATCTCTTATGAGTAAAACCTTATAAGGCNTAAAATACATATATGTCTCATCAAGAAATAATTAACTTACTATCAGAGATGGTAAAAATTCCATCCATAAGTTCTGATAAAGATCACAGAGATGATGTAGATGCTTCTGCTCAATTTGTTGAAAATTTATTTGCAGACCTAGGTCTTAATACCCAAGTAGTCAAAGTTGCTGGAGGAATGCCAGCAGTAATTGCACATACTGAAATTGATCCAGATAAGAAAACAGTNCTTTTGTATGCNCATCATGATGTACAGCCTGTAGGAGATATGAATCTTTGGAAAACAGACCCATTTACTCCAGAAATGATTGATGGAAGATTATTTGGTAGAGGATCGGGAGACAATAAGTCTGGAGTAGTAGTTCACTACAACGTCATCAAACAATTAATTGATGAATTACCTGTAAACATCAAAGTATTTATAGAAGGTGAAGAGGAAATAGGTTCACCCACAATGTCTTTATTCATAGAACAAAACAGAGAAGCACTAGAGGCCGATGTAATCGTTATAGCTGACTCAGGAAATGTAAAAATAGGCGTCCCAACTGTTACGACTACACTTCGAGGATTAGTTGATGGAATAATTGAAGTAGATCAGCCAATGAGGCCTATCCATTCTGGAGTTGGTGGAGGGGTTGTACCAGATGCTTTCATGGTTCTAAGTAGAATCATCACATCATTCCATGATGAAAAAGGCAATCTCATGATTGAAGGACTAACCCCAACAGATATGCAAGTAACAGAACTTGAAGAATCATTTCTTAAAAAAATGCTTGGTTCAGATGAAATTAATTTGTTCGATACTGAAAGCATCTCAAAGAGACTCTGGTTAGAACCAGCTTTAGACGTACTAGCTATTGATGCTCCACCAGTAAAAGATGCAGTTAATTTAGTTATTCCTAAAGCTCAAGCGAAAATAAGCTTAAGACTTCCTCCAACAGAGGATCCAGAACACGCAATGAAAATGCTCGAAGAACATGTAATGAAAAATGTCCCCTGGGATGCTTCAGTTAAATTTATTCCAAACTCTAAAGGATCCGGTGTTGTAGCTGATCCAAATAAACCTTTCACAACAGAATTGGTTAAGAGCTTTAATTCAACTTGGGAAAATGAAACTGCTTATATTGGTGTGGGTGGATCCATACCTTTTGCTAATGATTTTGTCAGAGAATTTCCAAATGCAGAGCTCGTATTAATCGGTGCTGCAGATGAAGAACTAGGAAATGCCCATGCTCCAAACGAAAGCGTCCAGATAGATCATATTGAAATGCTTGTTGAAAGTCTCGTTAAGACGTTAAAAAATATCTAAATTCAACACTTATATAACTTACTTACCTTTAATTTACATAAATTTAACAAAATCNAATACAAGCTATATAAAATTTTTGTAGAATAATCTTGTAATTTAAGGAAGTTAAATTACATATACAATTAAATGAGTTGAGGGAGCTTATGGAAGGTAGGTTAACTTATGAAAAATTTTGCTTTACAGCCGATCAGCGTACAAGCTAAAAGTCAGTCACTCGTATTTATTCTCTGTAATCTATATCAGATAGCTGAAGCAGGAGCTGGGTTTGATGGTGGTGGATTCTCAATATTTGTAAATTTAATGTGGGGATTCAGTTTATCCGCAGTGATTATTGGTCAATATGAACTAACAAAAGAACAAGTACCAGAATTTTGGAAGACAGGAAGTGCAATATTAGCAACTGTCGTACTTCTCGCTAAATGTTTAGAGGTTACTAATCCAGAAATAGACACAACTGCGTTCTATTTCTTTTTCTTTTTTAATTTATTATTTGGGTCATTTGCTACTGAAGGCATTTACAAACCAATATATTTGTATTTGACCGCAGCAGCAGCTTTATGCGGATTACTTTTTACAGGTGCAGATATTTTCTTTGACTACACCTTCCCAGAATCACTACAACCGTTATTTTTATTAATCGGTGTTGGATTCACTGTGGGTGTTGGTTATGGAAACTATGACGCATGGAACAAAAATTAAAAATAGGAAGGAAATAAAATGAAAA
>FUFK010076634.1_pt1 | contig 11088 bp, 9 predicted proteins | sample 1021851 | NCBI WGS metagenome assembly FUFK01 (sample SAMEA51879418, study PRJEB19060) | metagenome
AACACTAAAATTGGTATTTTTATCTTCTAAAACGTAGTCAAATGGTTCGTTGAAAGGCCCACTAACTAAGACAGACACTTCTTTTGAATTTANATTTTTCATTTACTATCTTTATGAAATAAGTTTTAAGCTAAATATAGTTATAATTTTTAAATAGTGTATTATAAATAATAATTAATGAAATATTTATACTTCAAAAAAGTTAAAAGGATACGAGATGCAATTATTTATAGACACCGCTGAGNTTGAGGANATTAAATCGTTGAATATTACTGGGTTAATTGATGGTGTTACTACTAACCCGTCTTTAATAGCCAAATCTGGAAGAAATATAATTAGTACTATTGAAGAAATTTGCAATGAAGTGTCAGGACCAGTAAGCGCAGANGTCACTGCAACCGATTTTGATAATATGATTTTAGAAGGTAAAAAACTCTCTTCAATTGCTCAAAATGTTGCAATTAAAGTTCCTTTAACATTTGACGGCTTAAGAGCGTGCAAAGCATTTTCTGACGATGGTATTATGGTTAATGTCACCTTATGTTTTAGTGCGGCTCAGGCCCTATTAGCCGCAAAAGCAGGCGCAACTTTTATATCTCCTTTTATAGGTAGATTAGATGACATTGGTGCTGATGGCATGAATTTAATCTCTGAAATTACTGAGATCTACGATATTCATGGATTTGATACTAAAGTTCTTGCAGCCTCAATAAGAAGTGTCCAAGACATTGTAGATTCTGCAAAGTTAGGTGCAGATGTTGCTACAGTACCACCAAAATTTTTAAAATCTATGTATAACCATCCTCTAACTGATAAAGGCTTATCAGATTTTCTATCCGATTGGAAAAAAACAGGACAATCAATTTTGTAATACATATGGAAGAATTGAGTAAAAATAGTATTTCTAAAAATGAAAATGATACAATTTTGTCCTGGATAAAATATCTAGAAACAATTCGTGGTTATGGGGAACATACCTTAGATGCATATAAAAGAGATGTGTTAGAATTTTCAAATTTTTGTACTGACAAAAATTATGAATTTTTATCACCAGATAAATATATTTTTAGAGAATTTTTGTCAGTTTTATCTGAAAGACAATTATCTAGACCAACAGTCGCTAGAAAAGTATCNAGTTTAAAAAATTTTTACAAATTCCTTATANGAGATAAAATTATTTCTTCACTCGATATGTCCATCTTTAAAAGTCCAAAACTNAAAAGATCATTTCCAAAGTCCATAGAGTCAAATCTAGTAGCACAGGCTTTAGAATCAATTATGAATAATGAATCTGATCANTGGATTAATCTGCGTGACAGGGCAGTTTTACTTCTATTGTATGGCTCAGGTTTAAGAATAAGTGAGGCGTTATCCTTAAAAAGAAAAGACGCACCCAATGGGGAGTGGTTAAGAGTAAAAGGTAAAGGTAACAAATATCGAGATGTACCTCTTTTACCAATTATTTGTGAAGGAGTTAGGGAATATATAGATCATTGTCCATTTGATACTAATGGGGATGAGCCGCTTTTTTTGGGAAAACGAGGAGGAGAATTATCTCCAAGAATTATTCAAAGAAGAGTAGAAAATCTGAGGTATGAATTGGGCTTACCATCCCATACTACTCCTCATGCTTTACGGCATGCATTCGCCACTCATTTATTATCTGGTGGCGCAGATTTAAGAGCTATACAACAATTGCTAGGCCACTCCAGCCTTTCAACCACCCAAAGATATACAGATGTAAACGAAGCAGAACTTTTGAGATTACATAAAGCAATACATCCACGCTCATAAAAAAAGGCGATTTAACATAANCAAATCGCCTTCTTGAAAAATCATTATNTATCTGATTATAACAAATCAAACCTATCCATATTCATAACCTTATTCCAAGCTGCAATAAAGTCATTAATGAACTTCTCATGAGAGTCACTACATGCATATACTTCAGAAATAGCTCTTAGTTGAGAGTTTGAACCAAAAGCTAAATCCACACGAGTAGCAGTATTAACTTTTTCTGAAGTTGATCTGCTTACACCTTGATAAGTATTGCTGTTTATTGGCTTCCACTCAATACCCATATCAAGAAGATTTACAAAATAATCATTAGATAATTTACTTGTATCTTTTGAGAAAACGCCATGACCATCTGCACTAATACCAAGAGATCTTAGTCCACCAATAAGAACAGTCATTTCTGGTGCGGTTAAACCCATTATCTGAGCTTTATCAAGCAACATTTCTTCAGGACTAATACCATAGTCTTCTTTTTGATAATTTCTAAATCCATCAACAACTGGCTCAAGAACCGCAAATGAGTCAACGTCTGTTTTTTCNTGGGTTGCATCTCCTCTTCCTGGTGTGAAATCTAGGCTTTGTCCTGATGCTTTTTCAATTCCGACATTTCCAGCAAGAACAATTACATCAGCAATAGATGCACCAGTTTTTTCAGATATTGATGTATATACATCTAGAACTTTGGATAGTTCGTTTGGTTTATTTACCTCCCAACTTCTTTGAGGTTCCAGACGAATACGAGCACCATTAGCTCCGCCACGCATATCTGTCCCTCTAAAAGTAGAAGCACTTGCCCATGCTGTCTCAACCATTTGCTTTGTAGACAATCCACTATCTGAAATTAGAGATTTTACTGCGCTGATATCATAGCTTTTGTTCCCAGCAGGGACTGGGTCTTGCCAGATCAACTCTTCTTCGGGAACTTCAGGTCCAAGATAACGAGTCTTTGGTCCCATATCACGATGTAGTAATTTAAACCATGCTCTAGCAAATGCATCCTGGAATTGATCTGGATTTTCATGAAATCTCTTTGAAATNACTTTGTAAGCAGGATCTTCTCTCATGGCCATGTCAGCAGTTGTCATCATTGTTGTAACTTTTTTTGACCCATCATGAGCATCTGGCGCCATGTCTTCTTCTTTAGGATTTATTGGATGCCATTGAAAGGCTCCTGCAGGACTTTTTACTAATTCCCACTCGTATCCAAATAACAAGTCAAAATAACCATTATCCCATTTTGTAGGGTTAGCAGTCCAAGCACCTTCAATTCCACTTGTTATAGTGTCGCTACCAAATCCTGTACCATAAGAGTTCTGCCACCCAAAACCCATTTGTTCTATTGGTGCACCTTCTGGCTCAGCACCAACATACTTATCTGGATCAGATGCGCCATGTGCTTTTCCAAATGTATGACCACCAGCAGTNAGAGCAACTGTTTCTTCGTCATTCATTGCCATTCTTGCAAATGTCTCACGAATATCCCTTGCACTTGCTAAAGGATCAGGATTTCCATCTGGACCTTGAGGATTAACATAAATTAATCCCATCTGAACCGCGCCAAGAGGCATTTCTAATTCACGATCGCCTGTATATCTTTTGTTTTCTAACCATTCGTTTTCTTGTCCCCAGTAAATATCCTCGGGTGGAGACCAGATATCTGCTCGTCCTCCACTAAAACCAAATGTTTTTCCGCCCATAGACTCAATGGCAACATTTCCAGTTAAAATAAAAAGATCAGCCCAACTAATTTTATTTCCATATTTTTGCTTGATTGGCCACAATANCCTTCTTGCCTTATCAAGGTTACCATTGTCAGGCCAGCTATTTAGTGGGGCAAATCTTTGATCACCAGTACCCCCGCCTCCACGGCCATCACTAGTTCTGTATGTTCCAGCGGCATGCCATGTCATTCTAATAAAGAAAGGACCATAATGACCATAATCAGCCGGCCACCATTCCTGAGAGTCTGTCATCAAATCATGTAAATCTTTTTTTAAAGCCTGATAATCAAGTTTTTTGAATTCTTCTCTATAATCAAAATCCAAACTCATTGGATTTGATCTCTTATCGTTTTGATGAAGTATACTTAGGTTAAGTTGGTTAGGCCACCAGTCACGATTAGTTGTGCTTACACCACTGTTTGTTGTGACTGAACCGTGCATTACTGGACATTTGCCGATATCATCCATTAGGAATCCTTTCTGAAATCTTATTAAATTGTATATATTTAAAAATATGAAGTGAGCTTATTTATGTCAAGTAGTTTAGAACGATTTTAAAGTAAAAAAATCAAATTTGCTTCTTAATTTTTATTAAGACCTCAACACCGTTATTAAGATAACCTTGAGGAATTTTTGGAAGCTTGTGTAAGTTAACTTCATCATTTTCAATGTCAATTAATTCACCTGTTTCTTCGTCTAAAAAATGATGATGCTGATTTATATTTGTATCAAAAATAGCGGTGTCTTTTGAAGATTCAACCTGTTTAATAAGACCACAATTTCTAAATTTTTTAAGGCAATTATAAATTGTAGCTATAGACATTGAATTACCCGAAGAATTTATTTCGTTCTGTAGATTTTCAGCAGTAAAATGTCTATTAATACCATCTAAAAGGATGTCTGCAATTATCATCCTCTGTTTAGTAGGTCTTAGACCAGCTTTCCTTAATTTTTCTTTATTATTCATGAGATAATTATTACACTAATTGATAGTAATTCTCAATAAACAATTAATTTATTGTATTATTGAGCCTTTTTGTTCATTCAAGCTTTACGTAAGTCAAATAAAATGTGATCTTCTTCATATTAAGAGGAGAAAATATGTCAAGGCCATGTGATCTAGATGCTATNGAAGCAAGAAGGTTAATTGGAAACAAAAAACTTTCACCATTAGAGCTAACAAAGAGTTGTATTGAGCAAATAGAAAAATTAAACCCTTCTATAAATGCAGTTGTAGCAATTAATAATGCAGATGTTCTAAAACAGGCAAAAAAAGCTGAAGATGATGTAATGTCTGGATCAGAACTAGGTTTACTTCATGGTTTACCCGTTGGCATAAAAGATTTAAATATTGTTAAAAATCTCCGCTCAACATCTGGGTCTAAAATCTATGAAAATAGAATTCCTGAAAGTGATGACACTATAGTTGAGGATATAAGAAGTGAAGGTGCAATAATTTTTTGTAAGACAAACACACCAGAATTTGGTGCAGGTGGTAATACAAAAAATTTTGTTTATGGTGCTACTTCTAATCCATTTGATCTAACAAAAACTCCTGCAGGTTCTTCTGGTGGAAGCGCTGCAGCTTTAGCCTGTAACATGATGCCATTGGCTAATGGTAGTGATTATGGAGGAAGCCTCAGGACCCCTGCTGGGTTTTGTGGTGTTAATGGTTTTAGACCTTCTCCGGGTTTGGTACCAGCAACTGAAGCTGCTGTAGGTTTGAACCCTTTTTCAGTTCAAGGCCCAATGGGCAGAAGTGTGTCGGACACTTATTTACTATTACAAGCTCAAGCAAATTTAAATAGAATGGATCCGTTCTCAAGTTTTGACAGTATTTCAATGCCTCAAGAATTGATTGGGGCAGACCTATCAAATATAAAAATGGCATACTCAGCTGATCTTGGATGTGCTCCAGTAGACAATGAGATTAAATCAATTTTTCTTGATAAGGTAAGTACTTTTAAAAGTAATTTTCGAAAGTCAGAGCAAGCTGAACCAGATTTTTTAGATGTGCATAATTGCTTTGAAGTCATACGAGGATTTAACTATGTTGCATCACATAAAGAAAGATTTGATAATTCAAAAGATTTGTTGGGGCCAAATGTAATTGATAATGTTGAAAGAGGATTAAAGTACTCTCTTTCAGATGTATCATGGGCTCATGTGATGCAAACAAAAATTTACAGAAACTTTCGTAATTTTTTTAATGAATATGATGTTCTGATTTGTCCTGCTGCATCAGTTTCTCCATATCCGCATGAACAATTATTTGTTGATGAAATTAATGGAGAGAAAATGCCAACTTATATGAGGTGGTTATCACTTAGCTATGCAACCACAATGGCAATCCCTTGTGTTTGGGCATTGCCATGTGGATTAGATCATCAACAAATGCCCTTCGGAATTCAATTAATTGCGCCCGCTGGAAAAGATATAGATTTATCTGAGATTGCAAAAAGTTTGGAGTCAATTTTAATTAAAAATGAAGCTACTAAAAGGCCAGTTCCACAAATAGTTTAAGGTTTAAAAATGATTGAGACAAGATTAGATAAAAATTTCAAAATTAAAGGTTTTTTTGATGAGGAAACATCCACTATCAGTTATGTCGTTTATGACATGACCTCAAAAAAATGCGCCGTAATAGATAGTGTTTTAGATTTTGATTTTTCATCAGGTACAATAGATTATCATAATGCAGAAAAAATTATTTCTTTTATTGAAAAGATGAAATTAGATCTTGAGTGGCTTATCGAAACACACGTTCACGCAGATCACTTGTCTGCATCTCCCTATATCCAGAAAAAACTAGGTGGAAAAATTGGTATATCTGAAAAAATCTCCGATATACAAAATATTTTTGGTAAAACATTTAATGCTGGGACTGAATTTCAAAGGGATGGTAGTCAGTTTGATAGATTATTTAAAGATAATGATGAATACAAAATTGGAAGTATAAAATGTAAAGTAATCAATACTCCAGGCCATACACCAGCTTGTACCGCACATGTGATTGGAAATTCTATTTTTGTAGGAGACACCTTATTTATGCCAGATCTTGGTAGTGCCAGAGCTGATTTTCCTGGTGGGGACGCTCGTGAACTTTATAGATCGATTCAAAAAATATTGAGCTATCCAGACGATACCTTAATTTTTGTTTGCCATGATTATCCACCGACTTCACGAAAAGTTGAGTGGGTTACAACGGTGGGTGAGCAGAAAAAAAAGAATATTCATGTAAAGACTTCAATTGGAGAAGATGAGTTTGTTAAAGTAAGAGAGGCAAGAGACAAAACATTAAATATGCCTAAACTCATAATACCATCAATTCAAGTAAATATGAGAGCTGGTAATCTACCGCCCGCAGAGGACAGTGGAGATGTCTTTATCAAGGTGCCAATTAATAGCATGAAAAATTTAGTCTAATTCTTTTAAAACAGATTGAACAATTTCAAAAATTTTGTCTATATCATGATTTTCTGCAATTAAAGGGGGAGAAAATGCAAGTGTATCTCCTGTCACTCTTAGCATTAAACCCTTATGCCAAGCTTTTTTCATAGCTTCATATCCTCTAGCGCCTACAGCTCCTGGCCTTGGAGCAACTTCTATTGCAGCTACTAAACCTAAGTTTCTTATATCAATTACATTTTTATCATTTTTAAGCTGGTGAACGATATTCTCTAAATATTTAGCTGTTTTACCAGCCTTATTGAACAAGTCCTCATCTCTATAAATATCTAGTGCAGCAAGACCAGCGGCAGATGCAATAGGATGTCCTGAATATGTATATCCATGAAAAAGTTCTATGGGCATATCTGCTTCGTCCATCATGGTATCATATATCTCCTTAGACACTACAGCAGCACCCATAGGAATAATTCCATTAGTGATTGCCTTCGCACACGAAATAATATCAGGAGTAACTCCAAAATACTCAGAAGCTGTTGCTTTTCCAAGGCGCCCAAAACCAGTTATAACTTCATCAAAAATTAATAAAATGTCGTGTTTATCACATATTTCTCTTAGTCTTTTTAAATAATTTTTTGGAGGCGGTAAAACTCCAGTAGAACCTGCTACAGGCTCTACAATCACAGAAGCAATATTGGATGCATCATGAAGTGCAATAATGTCTTCTAATGTATCTGCCAAATAGTCACCATGTTCAGGTGAACCTTTAGAAAATCTATTCTTTTCTGGAAGAAATGTATGGGATATATGATCTACGCCCGTTAGCAATGATCCAAAATATTGTCTGTTTCTTGGCATTCCACCAACTGAAATTCCACCAAATCCGACACCATGGTAGCCTCTTTCACGACCAATTAATCTTGTCTTAGTTCCTTTACCTCTAGCACGATGATAAGCTAAAGCTATTTTAAGAGTACTATCAACAGCTTCAGAACCAGAATTTGTAAAAAAAACATGGTCTAAACCTTTTGGAAATATATCAGCGACACGACTTGCAAGTTCAAAAGATTTTGGATGACCATATTGAAAACTTGGAGCAAAATCCAAAGTTGCTGCTTGCTCAGAAATAGCAGATGTTATTTCTGGTCTATTATGTCCTGCATTAACACACCATAATCCGGCTGCACTATCTAAAATATCTTGCCCAGTTTCACTTTTGTAATACATACCATCAGCTGCAACAACCATTCTGGGATCTTTCTTGAAATCCCTATTAGCCGTAAATGGCATCCAGTAAGATTCTAAATTATTTAATCTTTTCATTATAAATCTCCGAGAGCTAAATCTTACAACTCGCTATTTAACTATTTTGACAACATGTATTAATAACGTCAAGTTAATGATTTTTTAATTAGAAAAATTGATCATTAATATCTCCAAGACTTGGAGCAGAAGCTCTTTTTTGGTCTTTTCTAAATTGCATATCTACAGGTATAGGAAGAGCAGGAATTTCTTCACCTAAATTATTTATGATTTTGTTTTCAAAAATCTTTCTAACTTTAAAGTGGTTGTCATTGATTGCTTCTTCAATTGATTTAACAATTGAGCAGCAACAATCTGCTTTGTTAAATACATCAAGCCAGTAATTTTTTTCTTTTTGTCCAATAATTTTTCTAATTTCTTGAATGACCTTTTCTTGATCATTCTGCATTTTAATAAATTTTTTTGGGAGTTCTATTGCCTCACAAAACTTATTCCAAAATCTATCCTCTAAAGGCGCTGCAGCTACATAACTTCCATCACTTGTTTTGTAGATATTATATCTAGGAGAACCTCCTGATAAAACTCCATCACTATTGCCTGGCCATTTGTTATGGGCAAACCCAGAACCTAAACCCCAAAACATAAAAGGAAAAAGATTTTCTGTCATAGATAGATCTATATATGAGCCTTCTTTATTTAAGTCCCTTTTTCTTAATGCTAATAAGATATTAATTACAGCCGGATAAGATCCACCCGCTATATCTGCTACAAGTGCTGGAGGTACAACGGTATCATTNTCTCTACCCATGCTTATACTCAGAAGACCTGCATTACCTATATAGTTAAGATCATGGCCAGCAACCATACTTTTTGGTCCATATTGACCATAACCTGTGATAGAAACGTAAATTATGTCTTGGTTAATTTTTTTTATACTTTCGTAATCTAATCCCAGTCTTTTCATTACGCCAGGCCTGAATTGTTCAATTATAATGTCAGCTTCTTTTAAAATTGGTATCAAGATTTTAAGATTTTTAGGATCTTTTAAATCAAGTGATAAACTTTTTTTACCTCTATTAAGCAAAGAAAAAGATACACTTTGTTCACCCCATTGAGGATTAGACAATCTTATTTCATCACCAACACCAGGTTTTTCAATCTTAATTACCTCTGCTCCTGTTTCTGATAAGAACAAGCTTGCAAGTGGTCCAGGTAAGAGAGTTGAAAAATCTATTACTTTTATGCCCTCTAAGGATCCTTTTAATACTTCTTTCATAATGAATTCCTAAAATTTAATTTATATCAAACCTCTTTGACTTAAATTTTTAATCATTGAAGATATGCCAAACTCCCACTGTGGACAAGCTGTGGATAAATTCACATAATTTACTAATTCGCCCAAATTAGGCTCTGAAATAGTTACCTTATCACCAATTTTATGAGTAAATCCCTCACCTACGACGTCTCTATCTTCAGTTGGGGCAAATAAGGTTCCTAAAAATAACATAAAACCATCTGGATATTGATGATGTCTTCCAATTGTTTGATTTACCAAATCTTCTGGATCCCTGCTTATTTCTGACATAGAGCTTGAACCATTTAATATATATCCTTCTTCGCCTTCAACTTTTAATGTAATATGAGCTGATTTCATATCATCTAGTGAATAAGTATCATCAAAAATTCTTATAAAGGGTCCAATTGAACAAGAGGCGTTATTGTCTTTAGCTTTGCCCAAAAGAAGAGCCGAACGCCCTTCAACATCTCTTAAGTTAACATCGTTACCAAGAGTAGCTCCTTTGATTATGCCTTTGCTGTTAACCGCTAAAACGATTTCTGGTTCAGGATTATTCCAATTTGAAATGGGATTTAGACCTACTTCTGATCCAAAACCAACTGATGATAAAGTCTGAGCTTTAGTAAAAACTTCAGCATCTTTACCAATTCCAACCTCTAAGTATTGTGACCATAAACCTTCTTTAATAAGTGCATTTTTAACTTCAATAGCTTTTTCTGACCCAGGAATAATATTTTGCAGACTGTCACCAATCAATCCACCAATATGATTTCTAAGACTTTCTGCTTTTTTAGGATCACCTGCTGCTCTTTCTTCAATTACTCTTTCAACCATTGATTTAGCAAATGTTACACCGCATGCTTTAATTGCTTGAAAATCACAGGGAGCAAGTAGGTGATATTCTGAATTTTTTTTAAAGCTTAATTCAAACAATTCTTCAACTGAAATTAATTTTATACCTTGAACGTTATTTAAATATTTTTTTATATCTTCTAATTCAAGCAAATCTCTTACAGTAGGGATCTCTTTAGATGTAATGTCATATACATTTCCATCTTTTATTCTAATTAAACATGGTCCATTTTTCGAATTGTCCCATATTCGTCCAATAAAACATCCCTTTGAGTAATCCATTCAGCTCTCCTTAAAAAACTACTGATGATAATATAAATGAAAATTTGAATATTTAAATTTAATTATATAGTGTTTAATTTTATTTACTTTTAAGAGGTGTTGTAATGAGTGCTTTTTTTGAATTAAGAATTTATCAAATTGCTCCTGGAAAAATGAATGAATGGGTTTCGTTTATGGAGAAAACTATAATGCCTTTTCAAGTAGAAAAAGGTATGGTTATACATGGCAGTTTTGTAATGGATAGTTCAGACCAATTCGCTTTAGAGAATGGTGAACGTGTAATGAATTCTGAACAAAAAGGAAATACATATGTCTGGATTAGAAGATTTGAAAATCAAGATGAAAAAGTAAAACTTTACAAGGCTGTTTATGAAAGCAAAGAGTGGTTAGAAAATATTGCTCCAACAGTCGCAAAACTTGTAGATAGAAATTCTATACTTGTTCAGAACTTAAGCTCCACTCCACTAT
>FUFK010076608.1_pt1 | contig 11085 bp, 14 predicted proteins | sample 1021851 | NCBI WGS metagenome assembly FUFK01 (sample SAMEA51879418, study PRJEB19060) | metagenome
TTCTTGTTAAATTCTATACAATTTTGTAGTGAAAATTCAATAAATTTTTATTAATCATAAAAATATATTGAAACAACAACATTTTAGAGATCTTTAAAAGGTGATTTTTATTAATAAAAGATTATTTACTTGTAAAGTGAAAAAGTGATATGGCCGCCGCCACAGAGGCATTTAAACTTGAAGTTTTCCCTTTAAGAGGAATGCTTAATAAAGAATCGCATTTTTTTTGAGTAAGCAAAGAAATACCTTTATCTTCAGAACCAACTACAACTACCATGGGAGCTTTTTCTAGAAAATTTGAGATAGATAATTGACCATCACCAGATAGTCCAACAACAAGAAAACCATTTTTCTTCAACTCCTCAAGTGCTCTGTTTAAGTTAACTACTCTACTTACTTGCAAGTGTTCTAAAGCTCCTGCAGCAACCTTTGCGACAGTTCCCGTCAACCCAGAAGATCTTCTCTGGGGAATAATAATGCCCTTACAATTAAATGCTTCTGCTGATCTTATAATCGCACCAACATTATGAGGATCAGTTATACCGTCTAGTGCAAGTAATATAGGATTTGAACAGGTGCGTTTAGAAAAATCGATTAATTCTTCAAGGGATATTGTTTTAGAACATGCTAACTGCAAAGCTACACCCTGATGTGAAGCACCACAAGTCAATTGCGAAAGTCTGTTCCATGAAACTTCTTCAATGAGAACCCCTTTTGATTTAAGTCCCTTAAGCAAAATATAGAATTTGTCTGAAGAAAAGATTTCCGAAGTACACCAAATTCTATTAATCGCTCTTTCTCCTCTAAGAGCCTCATAAACAGAATGTTTCCCCCATATCCAATCATCAAAGTTTCTCTTGTTAGTAAGTTCTTGATGAATTTCAGGATTTTTGTTTGAAAATTTAGTATTAGATTTAAATATTGGCTTTCTTCTTTTTTGCGATGAAAAAGTGTTATTTTTATCACTTTGGTTTAAATTTTTAACATTCTTATTTTTAGAAGAATTGATCAAAAATCTTTCGTTTTTTTCAAAACGATTTGTATCTTTAGAGTAATAACCAAAATCTGAATTTTTTTTGTAATCTTTATTATTTTTTCCAGGAAATTTATTTTTAGAGGGGTTTTTCATAGGTTTAATTCATTTTGATTTCTAAATATTCAAAAAGTGTTGATAATCTTTGAGGATCTTTTAGAAATAGCCAGCCAATGAGAGTTTCAAAACCAGTTGCTCTTGAATATATAGTTGGGTCTGAAGACTTTGGATATCTCTTTGTTTTATTTCTAGCACGTCTAATTAGATCGATTTCATTTGAATTTAACAAATGTTCAATTTGACTTAAAGAATTTGATTGAGATTTAGCTTTCACTTCGTTTACTACCGATAAATGAAGTTCCTTCGATTTTAAAGGGAAATGAACATGCTTCAGTCTTTGATGAAGTTCCCATACTGAATCTCCAAGCCAAGCAAGTTGAATGACGCCTATTTCTTCGGGAGACCCATATGGAACCAAATTTTGAATCCAGTAATTCAATTTTTTAAATTAGTTAATGCATCTTCAAGATTCGACTTTAAGTTAAGAAAATCCCCTAGGCGTACTANTTTAATAGTTTGAGCAACTCTCGAATTCCCAACAACTGAAAAACCTAACTTCAACTTTTTACATTCTTTAGCCGTCTGAACAAGGGCACCAAGACCAGAAGAATCTAGAAAATCAATTTTTGTGAGATCAATAACTATTGGGAACTCATTTCCTAAATTATTAGTAACAAAAATCTTAAATTGTTTTTCAGAGAAGGCATCAAGTTGCCCCTTAAAAGTAAAAACAATAACATTTACTTTTAAATCAAGGTTTCCCCTCAAAGAAACAGTCAGCTTCTGGAAATCTTCTATGATCTAACCCCCCAAAAAATTAAAGTATCAAATGTAATTATCAAATCAAAATAAAACAATATGTCAACATCTTTCTAACATAAGGGAAACAAATTTTTTAAATAAATAATCTGAATCATGTGGGCCAGGTCCTGCTTCTGGATGATATTGCACACTAAATATCGGCTTGTTTTTAACTTCTAATCCAGCAACAGTACTATCATTAAGATTGTAATGAGTTATTTTTACTATATCTTTGGGGAGAGAATTTGGATCAATAGCAAAACCATGATTCTGACTGGTTATCTCTATTAAATTATCCTTTCCACAAGGATGATTTAAACCCCGATGACCAAAAGGAAGTTTATAAGTTGAACCTCCTAAAGCTAATCCAAATATTTGATGCCCAAGACAAATTCCAAACATTGGGATTTCTCCATGCTCGATAAGAGATTTTGCCAAGTTTATACCTTCAAAAACAGAAGAAGGGTCACCTGGGCCATTTGAGAAGAATACGCCATCAGGCTTATTAGATACAACATCATTTAAAGAGGCTCGGGAAGGTAAAACTAAAATCTCGCAACCATGTGAGACTAATCTATTTAAAATCGATTTTTTTATACCAAAATCAATTGCTACTATTTTTAATTTAGTTTTATGAGAATATCTTTTTCTGATATCAAAAACTGTTTCTGTGGGTTTTTGCCAAAAATATTTTTTCTTAGTTGAGACTACTTTTGATAAATTCAATCCCTCCATCTTAGGTGTTCTACAGATTATCTCTAAACAGTTATCTATGGATTTATCTTCAGAAGTAAGAACTCCATTCATAGAACCATTAGATCTTAAAATCTTTACAAGAGCTCTGGTATCAATTCCATAAAGACCAATGATATTTTTTTCTATTAACCACTGATTAAAATTCTGTTTAGATCTCCAATTGCTATTATTCGAAGAATAATTTCTAACAATTATGCCTTTAACAGTAGTATTAGATTCTTCATCTTCAAAGTTAATACCAGTATTCCCAATTTCTGGATAAGTGAACGTTAATATTTGTCCATGGTAACTTGGATCGGTAATAACTTCTTGATATCCAGTCATACCAGTATTAAAAACTATCTCACCTACAGCAGTACCAGAAGCTCCGAAAGAAAATCCAGGGAATGTAATTCCGTTACTTAAAACTAATTTTGCATTTTTCTTGTAAGAATTAATCATTAATTTCAAATTAATTTATCTGAGGATAAATACTCTTTTAATAGTAATAATTTTTTCCAAGGCTCACCTTGATTTATTGAAAATAAAGCTTTTTTAAAGCATTCATGTAAATCCTCCTCAATTCCTGCAGTCCATAAGACTAATGCTGCATTCAATGCAACAACATATTTATGAGGTTTTTGTCCTGAACCATTTAAAACAGACTTTAATATTTCTTCGTTGGAGCCAGTATCAGAAACCACAAGCTGTTCATTTGATATATTTTCATGATTAAAATCTGAAATATTTATTTCTGAAAATCGTAATTGCCCGTTCTCAACAAATGCTAATTTATTAGCTCCTTGAAGAGAGGCTTCATCAAGGCCGCCAGAACCATGAACCACAATTACTTTCTCCATACCCATATTTAATAGTGCTCTTCCCATAGGCTCTAAAAGATCCTCTTTTGCGACACCTAATACTTGCGCGTTGGGTCTCAAGGGATTAACCAATGGCCCAAGTTGATTAAATACAGTTCTTATTCCAAGAGCCTTCCTTAATGGAGCAAGTTTAATTAATGATTTATGCCAAACAGGGGCGAACAAAAAAGTAACGCCAATTTCATTGACTGCAGAGATTACTTTTTCTAACGAACAATTTAAATTTAAACCAAGATTCATCAAAACATCTGCAGAACCAACTTTTCCACTAGCACTCTTATTTCCGTGTTTAGCAATATTTACACCACAAGATGCCGCTACAAATGCTACGGCAGTGGAAATATTAAATGTATTAGCTCCATCACCTCCAGTGCCACAGGTATCTACCATATACAAATTTGGCCTTGGTATAGGCAATTCGCATACATTTAGTAGTTCGTCAGCCATAGAAGACAATTCAACTCCAGTGCAGCCCTTAGCTCTCAAAGCACTCAAAAAAGCTCCTGTTTGAACATCAGATATTTGATCATTTAGCCATCTTTGCATTAATGATCTAGAAGTTAATTCATCAAGATTTCTCCCATCTAACAAAATATTCAAGATTTCAACGTTGGATAAATTTGAAGACATTTATTTATTAAAAAAAATTATGAAGATAAAGTTTAATTAGAAGTATCAAAACCTGAACCAACTAATTCTTTACTTGTGTTATTAGGCCTAAAGCTTCTTGACCATATTTTTTTAGTTCTTAAAAAAAGTTCATTTTTGGAAATTTTCCAAAATTTTAAAATTTTTTCAATATCATTTTTAATTTCAATTTCACCAGGGAAATTAGAATAACGATTTATTAATCTAGCTAAATTAATAAAGTCAAGATCGTCTGGTTTTTCATTAGTGATAAGAGAATCTATAATATTTTTGTCGGTTGCATGTAAAGGATGAGTTTGATTGTTACTCATAAATAAATACTAAATCATTTATAAAATTAGCTCACATATTTAAAAATGAAACATTATCTTAATCATATCGGATAAATTAAATGGAAAATTTAAAATTTAAAGTTATATCTAATTATCTCAGGCCATACAAAAAAGAATTTTTATACGGAGCAATNGCTTTATTGGCAGTTAATATCTTGAGTGTTGTAATACCTTTAGAAGTAAAAAATATAATTGACCAGTTACAAAATGGTTTTTCTTCAGATTTTGTGATTTATAAATCTTTATGGCTAATTTTATTAGCTACATGTATGGGTTTAATCAGACTATTTTCAAGACAGATTGTCTTTGGTATTGGTCGAAAGGTTGAAGTAAATCTTCGACAGAGACTTTTTGATCACTTACTTATTCAAGACCCAGAATGGATACAAAAAAAAGGAAGTGGCGACATTATTAGCAGAGCTACCAGTGACGTTGAAAACATTAGAAGGCTTCTTGGTTTTACGGTTTTAAGTTTATGCAACATTCTCTTAGCTTATACACTCACAATTCCATCTATGTTTTCTATAAATAAGACATTAACAATATCAGCCTTAATGATATTTCCATTAATTCTTGGAATTGTTAGCTTATTCGGGGGTAAAATGGTTAAACAAAGAAAAGCACAACAAGAATCATTATCAAAACTCAGTGATCTTATACAAGAAGATCTTTCAGGAATAAGTGCTATAAAAATTTACGCACAAGAAAATGCTGAGAAGAAAGAATTTAATATTTATAACAATGCTTATCGAAATTCCGCGATAAAACTTGCAAGAACAGCCAGCACTCTTTTCCCTTTGCTTCAAGGTATTTCTTCAATTTCCTTATTAATATTATTAGGATTAGGAACTTTTCAACTAGAGAGTGGTTTTATTTCAATAGGGGGATTGGTAGCTTTAATTCTTTACGTTGAGAGGCTTGTTTTNCCAACAGCCCTCTTAGGCTTTACCTTAAATACATTTCAACTTGGTCAAGTNAGTTTAGATCGTGTAGAAGAAATTTTTCAGAATAAACCTAAAATTGTAGATAGAAAAAACTCCAAATTTTTAAAGAAAAAACTTAAAGGATTCTTAGAAGCAAAGGATTTAACTTTAAGGTATCCGGGATCAAAATTTAATTCTTTAAATGGGCTGAGTTTTAAAATTTACCCTGGTGAATTAATAGCAATAGTTGGTCCTGTAGGATGTGGAAAAACAACATTAGCGAAATCTCTTGGAAGAACAATTGAAATTCCAGATGGTCAATTATTCTTGGATGAAATTGATGTAAAAACTATTAAATTGTTAGACCTTAGAAAAAATATTGCAATCGTTCCTCAAGAAGCTTTCTTATTTACTTCGACAATTTCAGAAAACTTAAGTTTTGGNGCACCCAAAGCTTCCAAGGAATTAGTCAAAAAAAGTGCTNCGAGTGCAGGGATGATAGATGATATTAATAATTTTCCCCAAAAGTTTAAAACAATTGTTGGTGAAAGAGGTATTACACTAAGTGGTGGACAAAGGCAAAGGACAGCACTTGGAAGAGCATTACTTGTTAACTCCCCTGTAATCGTCCTTGATGATGCTTTAGCTAGTGTNGACAATAAAACCGCAGCAAGAATAATTGATGAGATGAGAGAAACAAGTAATAAAACCATCATAATGATTAGTCACCAATTATCTGTAGCTGCTACTTGTGACAGGGTTCTAGTAATGGATAAAGGAGAAATAGTACAGGAAGGCAATCATGAAAATTTGCTAAAAGAGAATGGCTTATATAAACAACTTTGGGAAAGAGAAATAGCAACTAACATTGTTAAAAGCTAAAAGAAAGATTTTTAATTTATACTATAAAGATTTAAGTTATGTTTGAATTTCTAAAAAAGATCATGAATAATAATGATTCAACTTTAAAAAATGGAGAAAATTTTGTTCACAGAATATTAAAAACAGACATAAAAAAAAATCCAGGTCTTCAAGAGGATGAAATAATATTTGGTTGCGGTTGTTTCTGGGGAGCTGAAAAATGTTTTTGGAAACTTCCTGGAGTTGTCACAACTTCTGTAGGCTACGCTGGNGGTGATAAATACAATCCAACATATTATGAAGTATGTTCAGGTTGCACCGGTCATTCAGAAGTTGTAAGAGTTGTCTGGGATAAAAATGAAATAGATATCAGCGATTTATTAAAAATGTTTTGGGAGTGTCATGATCCTACACAAAAAAATAGACAAGGTAATGATTCTGGAACACAGTATAGGTCAGCGATATACTACAGAAATGATAATAATAAAAAAATTATAATAGCCAGTAAAGAACAATATCAAAAAGAATTAAATAAAAAAAATTTAGGTTTTATTGAAACTGAAATAAAAAAAATTGATACCTATTTTTATGCAGAGCAATACCATCAACAATATCTTGCATCACCAGGCAGCAGGCAATATTGTTCTGCTTCTCCAACAAAAGTTAAGTTAGGAGATTTTTCCGGAAGTAATTACAAATTAAAAGAAAATATTTGGGAAAACTTTAATTGGGAAGTTGATAAGTGTGTATTGAGATCTAATAATAATCCTATAAATAATAACATTTAAATACAACTTATATTTATAGTATTAATACGGGGCGTAGCGCAGTTTGGTAGCGCACCACTTTGGGGTAGTGGGGGTCGTGGGTTCAAATCCCGCCGTTCCGATCACGAATCGTCTTTATTTATAAGAGATTTGTATAATTTATATGAACTTATCCCGACAGCCACGAAAGTAAAAGTCGAAAAAAAAGCTAACACTAATATCGTAAGGTTTGAAACTTCAACTTCTCCTAGCTGGAATGATATTAGAATATTCATTAGACAACATTTTTTTAAACATTAACATAATTGAAGAATGTTTTTTTTTACATTTATAATTTCAGTAGAATTACAAAACCAAATACAATCCGATAGATAATAAATAATTTCAACCCATTCGAAGAAAAATAATTTAACAGGAACTCGATTGCAAGTAAGGAAGATACAAATGTCGATGCAAGACCAACAATTAGAGGGAAAATATTAAATGCGAAAATATTATCAATGGAGGTAATGAACTCAATAATTGCAGCAATAGAGATCGCAGGTATCCCCAAAAGAAAGGAGAATTTTGCAGCATCAACTCTTTTCCATCCAGATACTAAAGCTGTTGAAATAGTAATGCCAGATCTTGAGACACCAGGGAAAATAGCAAAGGCTTGAGAAAGACCAATGAAAAAACTATCAGAATAGTTGTGTTTTTTTAAGTTTTTAAAACCTTTTTTCGATCTTTCTGCTATGTACATGAAAAAAGCCATTGAAAAAGACATTATTGCTATTGATAAATTTGAACGAAAAATCTGTTCAAAAAAATAAGGTGCAAAATATTTTATGGTGCCCCCAAGAAAAACAATTGGGATCGTTCCAATCAAAATAGATCGTAATAACTTTTGTTTTAAGAGATAATACAGAATTGTGTTTGGAGATTGACCTCTCAATTTAAAAATATCGTTCCTAAAATACCAAAATATGGCAAAAATACTTCCCAGTTGAATAATTGCAGATAATGAGGAACCTGGATCTTCAATGCCTAAAAGAAGAGATATTACTTTTAAATGTGCAGTGCTACTTATAGGNATAAATTCTGTTAGACCTTGAATTATCCCATATAAAAAAAATTCTAAATATTCCAAAACTTACTAGATTACTTAAATAAGTCATAGCAATTTTCAAAATTCAATTTACATTTAATAAGTAAAAGCTAATATACATAAATGAGAAAAAATTTACCTAAATACTAATTTTTCTTTTTTCATTATTCTTTTTTCCTGATTCTGTAAATGCTAATTATTGGTTGGTAATCGGAACTTATAGGCAAGGTCTAAGAGCTAGACCCGAAGTTAGCGGAATAACGAGCCCTTCATTACATTCAATGCCAATGAAGGACTTAGACACATAAAAAAAGTTGGTAATAAAATTTCCCAAGATATATATAAGCCAGTATGGCAATTTGATAGTAAATGGGCTTGTGTGTTTAGTGGCAATACCTAATAAAGTTACCTTTTTACATCATGAGCGCATCCATCGCCTTTATAGTTTTCACTTTCATAAAAGTCATTTTTTGTTCCAAAGTAGACTGTTAATAAAACAAAAGGGAGACTTAATATAAACAATGTAGTAGTTAAATCCATAATTAAATTTTTTGATTTATAAGATAACAAAAAATTAAAAAAAACCAAGTGTTAAATCAACATAGCTTTAATAATCTGTTGGTCCTTTGAGGCCAAGATAAAAGAAAGCACCTAATCCAAGTAGAAGTAAGACTCCAGCAATAGCTGCAGAGGGAACGAAACCTCCTACTGCAAATGAAGAAAAATAATACATCACTAAAAATTAAAACTAGTTAGATAATATCAATAAAAAATAGTTAATTGTAAAAAATATTGACTCGAAGACAATTACTAGTTTTTGGTTTTTATGCTACGAGAGAGGAATCCTCACTATCAGATGATATTCTTATTCTCTCTTCCAATTTAGGTCCATATAATTCATTTCCCCAAATTTCAACTCTTGAATCATTTGGAGCCATAAAAGTTAGAATGTCCGTAGGAAATAAAACTCTTTCTAAAAAAAAGTTTGATGGACCAATACACCTCAAAACAACCATTCTAGAACCTTCATTTTTGTATGAAAATTCAACCATTAATATAAAGCAAAGTAGATACAATTAAACACTAATATTGGTAGAAAAAAATGTATTAAAAATAACTGAAAAAAATAAATTCAGAAAATACTACTTATTCAAGTTAGCCTCAACAATATGTCTTTCTTGATCAATTAACAATAACGCATATGAATTTATAAGATCAAAACTTTTGTGGGGTATAGAAACATTAAGCATTCTCAAAAAATTAGATAATTTTTCATCTTGAAGTGCATTTCCTTTCTCCACTAACATTTGTTGTTCTTGATTTGATTTCCAAATGTTCATATATTCGAACTTCAATGGCTTTAAGTGCCATATATTGTCTATTAATTTCCAAACATCTAGATAGGAATGTAAATTTTTTTGTATGTTGGATATATAAAAGGATTCTTGGGGACTCAAATTCAATGATTTTAAGCATTTTTTATCAATATCAAAAGATAAAGGTTCTATTCCCAAAAACCATCCCTCAAGAATTAACAAATCAGGATCATCTGATCTCCAATAGGATCTATCTCCTAAACCATTTCTCATAGATTTATCGAAAACGGGTACATTTAATTCTCCATTTATTTTCCAACTTAATAATTTTTCATACATTAATTTAACTGAATGACTTCCGGGAAAACCTCTAGATACATTCCATGGATTATTCTTTATAGCTAATTTCATTTCATCTGAGGGAAGATAAAAATCGTCAATTGAAATAACAGCAATCTTGAAATCTAATTTTAAGGAAATTGCTTCAAGCCATTTACCCAAGGTAGTTTTGCCTGTACCAGGGAGAGCAGAGAGACCAATGATTTTTCGATCAGAAAAATTATTTTTAAAGTTATATGCTTGAGAAAGTAGAGGTAATGCTAAACCCCAAATCCAATCATCATTTACTTTATTACTCCAGAATTGATCAATTGAAAGTATTTCTCTTTTATTATTCCAAAAATTTATCCAATCATCAAAAGATTCCCAACCAATATCAATAATTAAATTCTCAAATTTATCAAGTGGAAAATTAATATTTAAGTCTTTCACGTTTCTAAATTAGTTCCAGATCATTTATTAATTTATTTATTTCACTTCTCCAACCATATCCATTAGGTTCTGAAGCTAAAGTAAATTTCAAATCTTTTAATTGATCTAGTAAATTTAAGTTAGGTCCATCTATTCCAGGAATAACTATTTTAATATCTGAGTTTAAAAGTAGAGGTAAATCATTTGGAGAATCCCCTAAACCTATAATTTCAATATTATGAACTTTTGAATATTCTTTAAGAGCATTTATTGCTTTCCCTTTATTCGATTTTGTAGATAATAAGTGACTCATTCTATTGCCCTTAAAGATATCAACATTGAATTTTTTACAACAGATATTAATTTTCTCTTCTAAATAACTTGGCGGATTTAAAAATGGCATGCTCCAGTGTCTATCACGCATTAAGTTCAATGAGTTGCCTACTAAGCCTGTAAGCTGAGTGGCTTCTTGATCAGTAAGATTATTAAGAGGAGTAAGTTTGTAATCAATTTCTTTAGAAATAAAATTTAAGATTTCTTCAAGAGATTCGTATTTTATTCCAAGAATAATTTCTCCATTTGCTCTTAAAAGAGATTCACCATATATTGCCGCACCATTCTCAACAATATAGGGATCAGTTAAATTTAGTTCATTCCTGATAACTCTCACCTCGGAGGCCGTCTTGCTTGTACAAAGAATTACGGGTATAGATATTTTTTGTAGTGTTTTTATAGTTTCTTTAGCAGGCGATAAATCATACGAGTGATCCATTAAAGTACCATCAACATCACTCACCACCCAAATAGAAGAATTTTCTATCATTTTTATAAAGCACTAAGCCAAATAACTTGAAAAGGATCAAGACTAATATTTTTCCAATTGTATTTAGT